>Ga0228703_1001149_pt1 | contig 16793 bp, 16 predicted proteins | sample McNCre217_Aug_MG_3_FD_178020 | JGI IMG/M metagenome (GOLD analysis project Ga0228703, IMG submission 178020) | Freshwater microbial communities from McNutts Creek, Athens, Georgia, United States - 29-17_Aug_MG | ecosystem: Environmental > Aquatic > Freshwater > Creek | place: USA: Georgia... | reverse complement strand
TCGAAAGCGCTTGAGGCATGAAGGCGTGAATGTCATCGCCACCTCCGCAGCCACACACCACGGTGCTATTAGCAAGACCTAGCTGCGATGGATCTCGCGACATCAAGGGTGGATATGCGAAGAGTGCATGTCGCGCGGATGTGTCAAGGAGACCAACGAACACACGGCCTGCACCCCCGTGCAAGGCGGCGATGCCAGCAAGTGCAGCGGCCCCTGACATACCTTGGGCGCCACCCAAGATGCAAACGTCACCAAAGCTGCCTTTGTGGCTGCTGTGTGGGTGTTGAGTGTTTGTTGGCTTGCTTTGTTGCAGCCAAGCTGTGGCGCTGAGTGTTTCCGAGTCGTGAATGCCGAGATCATTGAACCAAACCTGTCCCGCTGCATCACGTCCATGCGCGGTGAACAGGCCGGGTTTGAGTGTGAGCAAGCTCAAGGTGTGGCGTTGCGTGTTGGCCGCTTGTACGGTTGTGGTGTTTGACCATGCGCCTGTGTCCGCATGCAAGCCGGTTGGCATGTCGATGCACAGGACGGGGTGAGGTGTGCTCTGCAAGGCTTGCAACCATTGCGCCATTAATCCTTCAGGTGCGCGTTGCGAACCAATGCCAAGCAAGGCATCTATTGCAAGGTCAAAGTCCTCGGGCGGATGCTCAGCAAACATCACGCCGGCATCTTTGGCGCGCTGCCAAGCTTGTTGTGCATCCGCCGGGCAATGCTCGCTTCGGCCGAGCCAGGTGACGATCGGCTGCTTGCCCCATGCGTGCAAGTACACAGCAGCCTCAAGCCCGTCGCCGCCGTTATTGCCGGGGCCGCAGGCGATCCAAATTTTCTGAGCGTGCGGTGCAATGGCCAACGCCAGTTGGGCGGTGGCCAAGCCTGCGCGCTGCATCAGCGTGTAGGCGGGAAGGGCAGCTTGCGCTTGATGTTCAATCGCTCGGGTCTGTGCAACGGTGTGCAGCGGCCATTGGGCTTGGCTGCTGATGTGTTGCGTCAGACCCCGCGTGTTCATCGTTGCAAATGCAAGCGTTCAAGGCCTAAGCCTTGCAAGTCGATGTCAGGGCTCTTGCCGTTGATGCTGTCGGCCACTGCGCGGGCACTGCCGCACGCCAAAGTCCAACCGCTTGCACCATGGCCAAGGTTAAGCCACACGCCAGAAATGCCGCTGGCACCGACGATGGGTGGACCGTCAGGCAACATGGGGCGCGAGCCCTTCCAGATTTGCACGTTGTCTTGTGTGCGTGCCGCGCCTGGGAACCAGTTGTCCAACACGCGATACAAGGTTTTGATGCTCGCGGGATTGTGGCGCTTGGTGTGACGACCAATTTCAGAGCCGCCTGACACGCGCACGCGTTGTCCTAAGCGACTGATGGCCACTTTGTATTGCTCATCCATCACGCCGCTGCGCGGCGCATCGAGCGGCTCACGCACAGCAGCACTGATAGCGTAGCCGTGCACGGCGGCTAGGGGAATGCGTAGACCTAATGGACGCACCAGTTGCGCGCTGGCTAGGCCTGCGCACACCACAACCGCATCAAACTTTTCGCCCATGTCTTGCTCGGAGGTGCGAATGGTTTTTGGTTGTGCGTTCGAGAGGGGCTGCACTGCTGTGTTGAAGTGAAATTTCACACCCAAAGTTTCGGCTTCGCCTTTGAGTAAGAGTGTGAATTGACGGCAGTTAGCGACCTCGTCGTCTGGGAAGTGCATGGCTTGCGCCAGTTCTGTTGCTGGATTGAGTGCAGGCTCAATGCCACGGGCATCTTCGGCGTTCAAGGTTTTAAAGCTCAAGCCTGCGTCGCGCATGACTTGTAAGCTGTCTTGCATGAGTTGTATTTCACGCTCGGTGCGCAGCAGCACCATGAAGCCCTGACTACGTTCGTGCTCTAGGTTCAGTGTGTCGGTGAGGGTGCGCATGCGATGACTGCTGTACTCGGCCAAGCGCAGCATGCTCGCGCGGTTGCGTGCAAACGTGGTGGGGTTGCAGGCCTTGCGCATTTGCCACAGCCAGCGCCAATCGGCCATGCTGGGGCTGGATAGGCGCAGCGGCGTATCGCGTTGCCACACATGGTTCAGCACGTGTTTGAACAGGCCGGGGCGAGCCCAGGGCGATGCGTAGCCGGCAGAGGCCACGCCGGTGTTCGAGAAGCTGCATTCTTCGGCGGCTGCGCCATTGCGTTCGAAAACGCTGACTTGGTGGCCTTGTGTGGCTAATTCGTACGCGGTGGTGATGCCAATCACGCCTGCGCCAATCACGGCGACCTTCATGGGTAAATCCTTGTTGAAGGCGTGTGGATGGGGGATAAGGGCATGTCTGGGTGTGCTAGAATCGTCGGGTTTTTCCGAGGTTTGATGCATTTGCATCAAGTTCGGACAAACATCACTCGCAAACCAGTCCAATCAAGGTGTTGCCAAAGGTTCTTCAAGAATGAAAACTGGCGGTGATGATGGGCTGGATTTTAGACCCAACCTTTGGAGTATTTTTATGTCAGTCACTATGCGCGATATGCTGGAAGCCGGCGTCCACTTTGGTCACCAAACTCGCTTCTGGAACCCCAAGATGTCTCCCTTCATCTTCGGTCACCGCAACAAAATTCACATCATCAACTTGGAAAAATCGTTGCCGATGTTCCAAGACGCCATCAAGTTCGTCAAGCAGTTGTCTGCGAACCGTGGCACCGTGTTGATGATCGGTACCAAGCGTCAATCACGTGAAATCGTCGCCGCTGAAGCACAACGTGCTGGCGTGCCTTATGTTGACCAACGTTGGTTGGGCGGTATGTTGACCAACTTCAAAACCGTCAAGACATCGATCAAGCGTTTGAAAGACATGAAGATCCAGCAAGAAGCTGGTTTGGACGCCTTGTCTAAAAAAGAACAGTTGATGTTCAAGCGCGAAATGGAAAAGCTTGAGAAAGACATCGGCGGCATCCAAGATATGGCTGTGTTGCCTGATGCGATCTTCGTGATCGACGTTGGCTACCACAAGATCGCCATCGCTGAAGCTCGCAAATTGGGCATCCCATTGATTGGCGTGGTGGACTCTAACCACTCACCTGAAGGCATCGACTACATCATTCCAGGTAACGATGACTCTTCTAAGGCTGTGACTTTGTACGCTCGCGGTATCGCTGACGCGATCATCGAAGGCCGTGCCAACGCCACCAACGATTTGGTCAAAGCTGTGACCGAAGGCGGCGAAGAGTTTGTTGAAGTCGCTGCTTAATTGCGCAACCCAAGCTTGAAAAGGGGCTTGTGAAGCCCCTTTTTCACACCCAAATTGTTTTGAACTGAATACGGAGAATTTAAATGGCTGCAATTACCGCAAGCATGGTCGCTGAACTGCGCGCAAAAACCGACGCACCTATGATGGAGTGCAAAAAGGCTTTGACTGAGGCCGATGGCGACATGGCCAAAGCAGAAGAGTTGTTGCGCGTCAAGCTCGGCAGCAAGGCTGGCAAGGCTTCTAGCCGCGTGACCGCCGAAGGCGTGGTGTCTAGCTTCATCAGTGGCAACACAGGTGCCTTGCTCGAAGTGAACTGCGAAACCGACTTCGTGACCAAGAACGACAGCTTCTTGACTTTGGCTCAAGCCGCTGCCAAGTTGGTGGCTGAGCACAACCCAGCTTCGATCGAAGCCTTGGGTGCCTTGCCTTACGAACAAGAAACTTTCGGCCCTACGCTCGAAGACGTGCGTAAAGGTTTGATTGGCAAGATCGGTGAGAACATGAGCTTCCGCCGCTTCAAGCGTTTCGACGGCGCACACAAGTTGGCTGCTTACTTGCACGGCACACGCATTGGTGTGTTGGTCGAGTTCGACGGCGACGAAACAGCCGCCAAAGATGTGGCCATGCACGTGGCTGCGATGAAGCCTGTGGCGTTGACCAGCGCGGATGTGCCTGCTGACTTGATCGAAAAAGAGCGTTCAGTCGCAGCTGCTAAGGCTGCTGAGTCTGGTAAGCCTGCTGACATCGTCACCAAGATGGTGGAAGGTTCTGTGCAGAAGTACCTCAAAGAGGTGTCTTTGTTTGACCAAACCTTCGTCAAAAACGACAAGCAAACCGTTGAGCAAATGCTCAAGGCTGCCAACACCAAAGTGGCTTCTTTCACTCTGTATGTGGTGGGCGAAGGCATTGAGAAGAAGGTCGACGACTTTGCAGCCGAAGTGGCCGCCCAAGTCGCTGCCGCTAAGCAAACTGCTTAAAAATAAAGGGGGGCTTAGGCTCCCCTTTTGATATCCCCCGTACACCAATTTCACCGCACACATCAAGGAGCTTTTCATGACCACACCTCAACCAGCCTTCAAGCGTATTTTGCTCAAGCTGTCTGGGGAGGCCTTGATGGGCGACGATGCATTTGGTATCAACCGTGCCACGATCGAACGCATCGTGGGTGAGGTCAATGAAGTCACGCAACTCGGTGTGGAAGTGGCGGTGGTGATTGGTGGCGGCAACATCTTCCGCGGCGTGGCGGGTGGCTCCGTGGGTATGGACCGCGCCACGGCAGATTACATGGGGATGTTGGCCACGGTGATGAACTCCTTGGCCTTAGCCGATGCCATGAACAAAACAGGCATGACCGCACGTGTGATGTCTGCGATTGCGATTGACCAAGTGGTTGAGCCTTATGTGCGCCCCAAAGCGTTGCAATACCTCGAAGAGGGCAAAGTCGTGGTGTTCGCCGCTGGTACAGGCAATCCATTCTTTACCACTGATACAGCAGCGGCTTTGCGCGGTGCCGAGATTGGCGCCGAAATGGTGCTCAAAGCCACGAAGGTGGACGGCGTTTACACCGCAGACCCCAAGAAAGACCCCAAGGCTACGCGTTACTCAGAATTGAGTTTCGATGATGCGATTGGTCAAAACCTCGGCATCATGGACGCCACGGCATTTGCTTTGTGCCGCGACCAAAAGTTGCCAATCAAGGTGTTCTCTATTTTCAAGAACGGCGCGCTCAAGCGCGTTGTCATGGGCGAAGACGAAGGCACGTTGGTGCACGCCTAATTTCCGATTTTTCAGAACCTCACCCTGCTACCTGAGGAGCACAACATGACCATCGCTGACATCAAGAAAACCACCGAAACCAAAATGGGCCAATCGATTGCGGCCTTCAGCAACAGCTTGACCAAAATTCGCACAGGCCGTCCCAGCCCTTCGCTGTTGGACAGCGTGCAAGTGGACTACTACGGCTCGATGGTGCCGATCAGTCAAGTGGCCAACGTCTCTTTGCTCGATGCCCGCACCTTGAGCGTGCAGCCTTGGGAAAAGCCGATGGCGGCCAAGATTGAAAAAGCCATTCGTGACAGCGATTTGGGTTTGAATCCCTCGGCCATGGGTGAGTTGATTCGTGTGCCTATGCCTCCGATGTCGGAAGAGCGTCGCAAAGAGTTGACCAAAGTGGTTCGCAACGATGGCGAAAACGCCAAGATTGCCGTGCGTAATTTGCGTCGCGATGCCAACGAATCTGTGAAGAAATTGGTGAAAGACAAACTTGCTTCTGAAGACGACCAAAAGCGTTCAGAAGCGGACATTCAAAAAGTGACGGACAGCCACATTGCTGAGATCGACAAATTGATCGCCAGCAAAGAACAAGAAATCATGGCGGTCTAAGCGCCATGCTGAAGCAACGCGTCATCACCGCGCTGGTTTTGTTGGCGCTGTTGCTGCCAGCTTTGTTGGCTGACACCGCCGAGCCTTTGGCAGGGCTCACCTTGGTGCTCATTGCTGCCGGCGCATGGGAGTGGGGCCGTTTGAATGGCTTTGCCATGCGTGGTTCTTTGCGCCTAGCCGCTGTGTGCGTGATGCTGTGTTTGTACGCATGGTCCGCGCGCTGGGCTTATGACGCACCTGCTTACGTGTGGAACATCACGGGCGCTGCGTGGGTGTTGGTCGCGGGCTGGTTGATTCGCCACGGCGTCGAGCGCTGGGCCACGATTTCGCGTGCTGTGCGTTTGGTGGTGGGCGTGTTGGCTTTGTGGCTCACATGGCTGGCCATGTACCAAGCCAAGGTGATGGGCGTGAACTTCTTGTTGTCGGTGCTGTTCTTGGTGTGGATGGCTGACATTGCTGCTTATTTTTCGGGCCGAGCGTTTGGTCGTTGCAAACTTGCACCGGCTATCAGTCCCGGCAAAAGCTGGGAAGGTGTGTGGGGTGGCATGGTGGGCGTGTTGCTGATGGCCGGTGTGTGGATTGGGGTGGATGCGCAATACGCTGTAGATAGCCCAAGTCTCTATACCCGCTTGTACACCCGTGGTGCGCCGTTTTTGGTGTTGGCAACGCTGTTTCTTACCCTGATGAGCGTGGCAGGCGATTTGGTCGAATCTTTGGTCAAGCGCAGTGCGGGCATGAAAGACAGCAGTCAGTTGTTGCCAGGTCACGGGGGCGTGCTCGACCGTGTGGATGCGTTGTTGCCAGCCTTGCCTTTGGCCATGATGTTGGCCCAGTCCGTGTGAAGCCGCAACACATCACAGTCCTTGGATCGACAGGATCCATCGGCACCAATACCTTGGATGTGATCGCGCGTCACCCAGAGCGCTTTCAAGTGTTTGCACTGTCAGGGGCCACCCAGGTTGATTTGATGTTGCGTCAGTGTGCGCAGTTCAAGCCCCGCTTTGCGGTGATGGTCCAGCCTGACGCTGCACAACAACTCAAAGACAAAATTCAAGCCGAGGGCTTGCCCACGCAGGTGCTCAGCGGTGCTGCGGCACTTGATGAAATTTCTGCACACCCTGATGTAGATGCCGTGATGGCCGCCATTGTGGGTGCGGCAGGGTTGTCGCCTTGCTTGGCAGCGGCGCGTGCAGGTAAGAGGTTACTGTTGGCCAACAAGGAAGCCTTGGTAGTCGGTGGTGAGGTGTTCTTAGACGCGGTCAAACAGGGCGGTGCAACCTTGTTGCCGATTGACAGCGAACACTCGGCGATTTTTCAATCACTGCCAGAAGATTCTTCGACTTGGGATGCTCGTGTAGAAAAAATCATCCTCACTGCATCGGGTGGGCCATTTCGCACACGCGAAGTCGCGACCTTGAAAGACGTCACACCTGAGCAAGCCTGCGCACACCCCAATTGGGTGATGGGGCGCAAGATCTCGGTCGATTCGGCCACCATGATGAACAAAGCGCTTGAGGTGATTGAAGCGCGCTATTTGTTTGGGTTGGCGCCTGAACGTTTAGAGGTGGTGATTCACCCGCAAAGCATCATTCACTCGATGGTGCAGTACCGAGATACTTCGGTCGTCGCTCAGCTAGGAACGCCGGATATGCGCGTGCCGATTGCTTATGGCTTGAGTTGGCCCGAGCGCATGACATCTGGCTCACAGGCTTTAGATTTTCATGCCTTGTCCGCAATGACATTTGAGGCCTTGGATGACCATGGTCATCCCGAGCGTTTTGCAGGCATTCACTTGGCGTGGGACGCTTTGCGTGCATCACCCGGTACGACGGCAGTGCTCAATGCCGCAAACGAGGTGGCTGTGGCTGCATTCTTAGAGCGTCGCATTCGTTTCGACCAAATTCACGCCGTCAATCAAAGCTGCATGGACCAAATGTCGCCACCGGCGCCGCACAACCTGGACGATTTGTTGGCCTTGGATGCACAAGCGCGTGCTGTGGCTGAAGATGCTGTGCGTCTGTTGGCGCAATAAGCCATGACACTGCTCGCGTTCTTGCTTGCGCTGGGGGTGCTCATCACCGTGCACGAGTGGGGGCACTACAGAGTGGCCGTGGCTTGCGGTGTGAAAGTGTTGACGTTCTCAGTGGGCTTTGGGCAACCTTTGCTGCGTTGGAAATCACGCCGACCACATCCTGGGCAGGACACAGAGTTTTGTATTGGCCTCATTCCTTTGGGCGGCTATGTGAAGATGCTGGATGAGCGAGAGGGGGGGGTGCCTTCTCAGGATCTGCCGATGGCATTCAATCGCCAGCCTTTGTGGGCAAGGGCTGCGATTGTGTCGGCAGGGCCTTTGTCTAATTTGCTACTGGCCGTCTGTTTATACGCCGCTGTCTTTTGGCTTGGCCAGTATGAAACACAAGCCACATTGGCTGCGCCTGTGGCGGGATCGGTGTTGGATGATGCTGGGTTACGCAGTGGCGATACTGTGTTACGCGCTGGCACATCGGCGGATGAGTTACAAGAGGTGGCTTCGCTTGACGCGTTGCGCTGGTGGGTTCTGAAACAAGGCCCTTCCGCTGTTTACCTGGAAGTTCTTGCACCAGGCAAGCAAACCCCACGTGTCTTGCAGTTGTCTGCGTTACCTGTCAGCGTCATTTCAAAAGACAGTAACCTTTGGCAAGCACGCGGTTTCAATGGGGCATGGAGCCGCGCTGTACTAGGCGAGGTGCAGAAAGGATTGCCAGCGCATGCGGCAGGTTTGCAGCGCGGTGATGAGGTGCTACGCATCAATGGTCGATCGGTGACTGACGCTGCCTCGTTACAAGCCATGGTGCGGGCTAGTGGCCAAACCCAGGCTCCTGCGTTGCAAACTTGGGATGTGTCGCGTCATGGCCGTCTGATGCAGTTTGACGTGCAACCAGAGCAAATGACAGAAGGGGGGCATCACTTTGGGCGCGTTGGTGTTCAATTGGGGGATGTGCCCGTAAAGATTTGGGTCGACTGTGGTTTGTTGGATGGTTTTAAAAAAGCGATGGTCAAAACATGGGATGTCATCGGTATGACGTTCGATATGCTTTGGCAATTGCTGAGAGGTCAGGCATCCCTTGATAACTTGAGTGGACCTCTTACCATGGCAGACTACGCAGGACGCTCGGCCAGCCTCGGATTTACACCCTATCTGAGCTATTTGGCGTTAGTTAGCATCAGTCTTGGTGTGTTTAATCTGCTGCCTTTGCCAGTTCTCGATGGCGGGTACCTGTTGTATTATCTTTATGAGGCCTGCACAGGGCATTCTCCTTCAATTCAAATGTTAGATGTTCTGCAGCGCGCGGGATTGATAGCGCTTGTAGCTCTGATGGTTTTTTCTCTTTTCAACGACGTGATTCAATTAGGGTGGATCCCATGAGAGGCACGTCTTTTATAAATCTAAGTTTTGTTTATGACCAAACAACCTTTTCAATTCACTCGTGCCACGTTGTCTCAGGCTGCAGCTGTTGTTGCTGGCTCGTTGCTCGCACTTAATGCCTTTGCTGTCGACGTTCTTAACGTTCGAGACATCAGAGTTGAAGGGTTGCAGCGCGTAGAGCCGGGGACCGTTTTTGCCTCTATCCCCTTGCGTGTGGGAGATGATTACACGGAGGAGAAAGGTGCTTCAGCCATTCGTAGCTTGTACGCATTAGGGCTTTTCAAAGACGTCCGAATTGAAGTCAGTGGTGATGTTTTGGTGCTGATTGTCGAAGAGCGCCCCAACATTGCGGCTGTTGAGTTCATCGGCACCAAGGAGTTTGATAAAGACACGTTGAAGAAGGCGCTGAAAGACATTGGTTTGGCTGAGGGGCGTCCCTTTGACAAAGCTTTGGCGGATCGTGCAGAGCAAGAGCTGAAGCGTCAGTATGTCAATCGCAGTTTGTATGGCGCTGAAATCATCACCACGATTACACCTGCTGAGCGTAATCGGGTGAATTTGTCCTTCACGGTTGTTGAAGGCGATTTGGCCAAAATCAAAGAAATGCGCGTTGTCGGCGCCAAAGCGTTTGAGGAGTCGAAGCTTTTAGAGCAGTTTGATCAAGGTACCGGTAATTGGATGAGTTGGTACACCAAATCAGATCGCTATTCCCGTACAAAGCTCAATGCAGATATTGAGACCTTGAGGGCTTGGTATCTTTCGCGTGGCTACTTAGAGTTTCGTGTTGATTCAACCCAAGTTGCAATCTCTCCCAACAAACAAGATATCAGCATCACCATCAACATCACGGAGGGCGAACGTTTCGTGGTTTCGGAGGTGGCCTTAGAAGGTTACTACTTGGGTAAAGATGAAGAGTTCAAATCTTTGATCGAGATTAAGCCTGGAAAAGCCTATAACGTCGAAGACGTGACGAAAACAACGAAGGCCTTTAACGAGTATTTTGGGAATTTTGGTTTTGCGTTTGCACGAACCGAAGTTAAATCGGAAATTGATCGCGATAGCAATCGTGTGAAGCTCGTGTTGGTGGCGGATCCATCTCGTCGTGCATATGTGCGACGCATCAATATCGTAGGTAATAACCGAACACGCGATCAAATTGTTCGTCGTGAATTTCGCCAAGCCGAGGCGGCTTGGTACGACGGAGAAAAGATTCGTTTGTCACGTGATCGTGTGAACCGCTTGGGCTACTTCAAAGAGGTTGATGTTGAAACACAAGAGGTTTCGTCATCTCAGGATCAAGTGGATTTGAATGTGAATGTGACTGAGAAACCAACAGGCATGTTGACACTGGGAGCAGGTTTCTCCAGTGCAGATAAAGTGTCTTTGATGTTTGGTATCCAGCAAGACAATATCTTCGGTTCAGGTCATAACCTAGGTCTTCAAGTTAGTACAAGCAAATACAATCAAATCTACGTGTTGAGCACCACAGATCCGTACTTTACAGACGATGGTGTTTCTCGAACATTTGATGTATTTCACAAAGCAGTTAAACCCTACGCTTTGCAAGAGGGCAGTTACAAACAAATTACCGATGGTGTAGGCATGCGATTTGGTATACCGCTGACCGAGCTTGACCGTGTTTTTGTTGGTGTTACCTATGAGATGTTTAAGTTAGAAAAAGGTCTCTATACACTTGGGGTGCATGATGCATGGTGTGAGGTGACAGGGTGTGAAGCGAGAAATATGCCTTTCACCATTGGCTGGGCTCGTGATAGTCGAGATAACTACCTAAATCCTAATAGTGGCAAGTTCGTTCGGTTGAATACAGAATTAGGTTTGATTGGTGACTCCAAATACACAAAATTTGGAGGGCAATACCAGCAGTTTTTCCCTGTTACAAAGCAGTACACATTTGCTTTTAATTTCGACATAGGCTTGGGGCAAGGTTTAAACGGCCAAGCATTACCTTTTTACAAGAATTACTATTCTGGTGGTCTAGGCTCTGTGCGAGGCTTCCAGCCAGGGACGATTGGTCCAAGGGATACGACATATCCAACTGCTGTTATCGGCGGAGCGAAAAAAATCACCTTTAATACTGAATTTTTAGCGCCGTTTCCTGGCGCAGGTAACGATCGTTCATTGCGAATGTTTACTTTTTATGATGTAGGTAATGTGGTGGCCGAAGATCAAAATCTCAATGTTAAGGACTTCCGAAGCTCCGTCGGCTTGGGCTTGAGTTGGGTTTCTCCGATGGGTCCTCTGCGTTTTGCATGGGCGAGACCTGTTCGCAAATTCGAAGGCGATAGAATTCAACAAGTGCAATTTCAAATCGGAACTTCCTTCTAATGAGCATGCTTACTCGTCAAATTTCGCTCGCGCTTGTGCTGGGCTTGTCTGTGATTTCTGCGCAAGCCCAAGAGCTTCGTATCGGTGTTGTCTTGCCTGATCGGGTCATTAAAGAATCCAATGTCACCCGCCAGGCGGAGACGAAGTTGCAACAAGAATTTTCGAAACGCGAAAAAGAATTGCTTGATACTGATAAGACCTTCAAGGCGGCCATCGAAAAATTCGAACGTGATGCCCCGACAATGTCTGAGTCGCAACGCGCAGCTCGTCAGAAGCAGTTTGCAGAACAGGACCGTGATCTCAAGCGCAAAGGCCGAGAGTTTCAAGAAGAGTTGAACGCCCGTCGCAACGAAGAGATGCAACAAGTTTTTGACAAAGCTAGCCGCGTCATCAAGCAAATTGGTGAGTCAGAGAAATATGATTTGATCATTGAGGCGACTGGCGCTTTGTATGTCAATCCAAAGCATGACATCACTGAAAAGGTGATCAAGGTCATCAACGGCACTAAATAATCTGCCGTGGCACTGCGTCTCGGCCAAATTGTTGAAGGTTTGGGTGGTCGCCTGATCGGCGACCCTCAACACCTGATTCAAAAACTCGCACCGCTTGATACAGCTCAAGCCGATGCGCTGAGCTTTTTAAGCAACCCCAAATACCAATCGCAACTGGCCACCACACAGGCCGGTTGTGTCATTGTGTCGCCCGCAGTTGCCGAAACTGCTCAAGTCTCGACGGCCTTGATCGTGGCAGACAACCCATATCACTACTTTGCACGATTGACTCAACTTTGGCGTCAACACACGCGTGTGGGGAATGATCCCTTGGTTCACCCTAGTGCAGTGATTCATTCGGAGGCCCATGTGGATGCCAGTGCGCGCATTGGCCCACTGTGTGTGATTGAGCGCGGTGCACACATTGGCGCGAATACGTGGCTCAAATCAGGCGTCACCGTAGGGGAAGATTGCCACATTGGTGAGCGTTGCATCGTGCATGCCGGCGTGGTGATTGGCGCCGACGGTTTTGGCTTTGCTTTGTTTGATGGCAGTTGGGAAAAGATTGAGCAGTTAGGCGCCGTTCGCATCGGCAACGATGTGGAAATTGGCGCAAACACTTGCATCGACCGTGGTGCGTTGGACGACACCGTCATCGAAGACGGTGTCAAACTCGACAACTTGGTGCAAATTGGGCACAACGTGCATGTGGGCGCGAATACAGCGATGGCGGGTTGTGCCGGTGTGGCTGGCAGCGCGCGCATTGGTGCCAATTGCACGGTGGGCGGCGGCGCGGTGGTATTGGGGCATTTGGAACTTGCCGATGGCGTCCATGTGTCAGCGGCCTCCGTGGTGATGCGCTCGATTCGCCAGCCTGGGCAATACAGTGGTGTGTTCCCAATCGACGACAATGCGTCGTGGGAAAAAAATGCTGCCACGTTACGCCAATTGCACCGTCTGCGCGACCGCATCAAATCTCTTGAATCAGCTTTAGAAAGTCAAAAAAAATGAGCATGGATATCCACCAAATCTTGAAGCAACTGCCTCACCGTTATCCCATCTTGTTAGTGGATCGCGTGTTGGAAATTGAAAAAGGCAAGCGCATCAAAGCGCTCAAAAATGTGACGATCAACGAGCCGTTCTTTATGGGGCATTTCCCACATCACCCCGTCATGCCAGGCGTGTTGATTTTGGAAGCTTTGGCACAAGCCGCTGCTTTGTTGGCATTTGACACCTTGGGCGCTGCGCCTGACGACAAGACCGTGTATTACTTTGCTGGCATTGACGGTGCGCGTTTCAAGCGCCCTGTGGAACCAGGCGACCAACTGACTTTGGAGGTTGAGTTGGAGCGCATGAAGGCCGGTATTTTTAAATTCAAAGCACGCGCCAAGGTCGGTGATGTGGTGGCCACGGAAGCTGACCTCATGTGCACCATGCGCTCAATCGCCTAATTTGATACGTTGAACAGCAGACGATGAGCCTCATCCACGCCACTGCCATTGTTGACCCCAAAGCCGAGCTCGACAGCTCGGTGCAGGTGGGGCCTTACACCATCATTGGACCCAATGTGCGCATTGGTGCGGGCACAACTGTCGGCCCACATTGCGTGATCGAGGGCCACACCACGATTGGCAATGACAACCGCATTTTTCAATTCAACTCCTTGGGCGCCATTCCGCAAGACAAGAAGTATGCGGGCGAGCCTTGCGAGCTGATCATCGGTGACCGCAACACCATTCGTGAGTTCTGCACCTTCAACATTGGCTCCCCCGGCGACGCCGGCATTACCAAAGTCGGCAACGACAACTGGATCATGGCTTATGTGCATTTGGCGCATGACTGCATCGTGGGCAACCACACGATTTTCGCCAACAGTGCGCAGCTCGCAGGCCACGTCCATGTGGGCGACTGGGTGATTTTGGGGGGCTTCACGGTGGTGCATCAGTTTGTACGCATTGGCGCGCACAGCTTCTCGGCCATGCACTCGCTCCTGTTTGCCGATGTGCCACCGTTTGTGATGTGCCAAGGTCAACCCGCTGAGCCTCGCTCCATGAACTTTGAAGGCTTGCGCCGTCGCGGTTTTTCTGCTGAGCGCATCAGCGCAGTCAAAGGTATGCACAAAGCGTTGTACCGCGATGACTTGACATTAGAGCAAGCCAAAGAGCGCATCGCCGCCTTGACGCAAGAGAAGCCAGAAGCTGCAGACGATGTGGCCATGATGCTGGACTTCTTGAACACCACATCGCCGCAACGCGGCATCATTCGCTAAACACCATGGCTGAGGACCTGTCCTTCTCGCTCGTCGCAGGCGAGGCCTCGGGCGATTTGCTCGCGGGCCTTTTGCTCGGTGGCATGCGTGGCAAATGGCCCGACATGCACAGCGCGGGCATTGGTGGGCCGCGAATGGCCGCGCAAGGGTTTGAGCCTTGGTGGCCTTACGAAAAACTCGCAGTGCGTGGCTATGTTGAAGTGCTGCGCCATTACCGAGAAATTGTGGGCATTCGCAACCAGCTGCGCGAACGCTTGCTGGCCAATCCCCCCAGTGCATTCATTGGCGTCGATGCACCCGATTTCAATCTCGATTTAGAGCGCGACCTCAAAGCCAAAGGGATTCCCGCGATTCACTTTGTGTGTCCCTCCATTTGGGCTTGGCGTGCAGACCGTGTAGAAAAAATTCGCCAAAGCGTCGACCACGTGTTGTGCATCTTCCCGTTTGAAACGGACTTACTCGCTCAGCATGGCATTGATGCCACCTATGTTGGTCATCCTCTGGCGAAAAATATTCCTGATGTGCCCGACCGCGCTGCTGCACGTGCAGCGCTGGGTTTGCCGCAAGACGCCACCGTCGTGGCTTTGTTGCCGGGTAGCCGCAGCTCTGAAATTGAGTATTTGGCGCGCCCCTTTTTGCAAGCCGCACAACGCATGGCCAAGCAGCAACCAGGTTTGCACTTTGTGTTGCCCGCGATGCCTGCTTTGCGTGCGCGCATCGAAGCGATTGCCAAAGAGGTAGGCGAAGTGCCCAACCTCTTGGTGCTCAATGGTCAATCTCACGCTGCGTTGGCGGCTTGCGATGTCACGCTCATTGCCAGCGGCACGGCCACACTGGAGGCCGCGTTGTTTAAACGCCCGATGGTGATCGCGTACAACATGAATTGGTTGAGCTGGCAAATCATGCGCCGCAAAAAGCTGCAACCTTGGGTGGGTTTGCCCAACATCTTGTGCCAAGACTTTGTGGTGCCTGAGTTGTTGCAAGATGCCGCCACGCCCGATGCTTTGGCTCATGAAGTATTGCAATGGCTGAACAACCCTGCGGCGGCTGCCGCTGTTCAACAACGCTTTGCGACGCTGCACGACACGCTGCGCCGCGACACCCCCGCACTGGCGGCCCATGCGATCGAAAAAGTTCTTGCGCGCTGAGCAAACCGCGCTCATTTGGGATGCCCCAGGCTTGATCGCAGGGGTGGATGAGGCTGGCCGTGGCCCACTGGCTGGGCCTGTGGTGGCAGCGGCTGTGATCTTGGATGATTTGAATCCGATTGCGGGCTTGGCTGACTCTAAAAAACTCACCGCTTTGAAGCGCGAGCGTTTGTATGACGAGATTCGCGCCAAGGCTTTGTGCTGCTCCATCGCAGAAGCAACCGTCGAAGAAATTGACGAGCTCAACATTTTGCAAGCCACCATGCTGGCCATGCGTCGCGCCGTAGAAGGCTTGCGTTTGAAGCCGACCAAGGTGCTGGTCGACGGTAACCGTTTGCCTGTGCTTGATGTGTTGGCTGAAGCGATTGTGAAAGGTGACAGCAAAGTGCCAGCCATTTCAGCCGCTTCCATCTTGGCCAAAGTCCATCGTGACCGTTGGTGCCAAGAGCTGCACGCGCAGTACCCGCAGTACGGTTTTGATGGGCACAAAGGCTATGGCACAGCGGCGCACTTGCAAGCCTTGAAAGAGCATGGTGCGACACCGTGGCACCGCAAATCGTTTGCGCCTGTGGCCGAGGTTTTGAAATGAACTTAATTACCTCGCGTGACAATCCCTTGGTCAAAGACTTGCGTCGCTTGTCGCAAGACAGCACGGCCTATCGCAAGTTGGGCCGCGTTTGGCTGGAGGGTGACCATTTGTGTCGCGCGGCGCTCACGCGCGGTGTGAAGCCTGAGCATGCAGTGTTTGCCGAATCCTTGTGGGCCACTGCGCCGCGCGAATGGACGCAAGCCGCTGAGCGCAACACGGTGTTGCCCGATGCCTTATTTGCCGAAATCAGCAGCCTTGAATCCCCCGCCAAGATGGGGTTTGTATTGGCGGCACCGACATCCAAAGAAGTTCAAGCCATCACGCCAACGGTCGTGTTGGACCGTGTGCAAGACGCAGGCAATGTAGGCTCGATTTTGCGAAGTGCCTCGGCGTTTGGGTTTAAGCAAGTGTTGGCGATCAAAGGCTCGGCAGCTTTGTGGTCGCCCAAGGTTTTGCGCGCGGGCATGGGGGCGCATTTTGGTTTGCACTTGGTTGAAGGCTTGAGTGCAGACGACTTGAATGCCTTGAGCATGCCTTGGGTAGCCACCAGCTCGCACCAAGGTCCGCTTTTGCACACCTTGCTGGCCCAAACCAAGCTGCCGATGCCTTGTGCTTGGTTGATGGGACATGAAGGGCAGGGCGTGTCGCCCGCCTTGGCCGAACGCGCGGCGGTGCATGTGCGCATTGCGCAGCCGGGCGGCGAAGAGTCTCTGAACGTGGCCTCGGCTGCTGCTATTTGCTTACACGCCAGCGCCACCTGCCATTTGGGGTAATTCGTCAGTTTTGGTTCGGGAAAACCAGTGCCTCGGATATAATGAGAGGCTTTCCCGCATCAACCCGTACGCCACAGCTCAAACCTAGGCAAATTCCTCGAACAAAGCAGCCCAAGAGACACGTTCTCTGGTGAGCGCTGAGGCGTACCCGAACTATTCCGGAGAACCCAGT
>Ga0228703_1001145_pt1 | contig 16832 bp, 20 predicted proteins | sample McNCre217_Aug_MG_3_FD_178020 | JGI IMG/M metagenome (GOLD analysis project Ga0228703, IMG submission 178020) | Freshwater microbial communities from McNutts Creek, Athens, Georgia, United States - 29-17_Aug_MG | ecosystem: Environmental > Aquatic > Freshwater > Creek | place: USA: Georgia... | reverse complement strand
ACGAGCAGCTTTGATCTGCTCAACCTGCTTCTCACCACCCTTGGTCCAAAGAACTGCGAAGCCCTGAGGTACAAGGTAGTTACGTGCGTAACCGTTCTTGACCTCAACAACGTCGCCTGCAGAACCTAGACCGGAAACTTCGTTAGTCAGAATAACCTTCGACATTGTTCCCCTCCTTAGCTTCGGCCAGCGCCAGCGTAAGGCATAAGAGCCATTTCGCGAGCATTCTTGACGGCACGGGCAATTAGACGCTGTTCCTGAACAGAAACACCGGTGATACGACGCGAACGGATCTTGCCGCGGTCGCTCACGAACTTACGTAGGGTAGCGACATCCTTGTAATCGATGACGCCAACCTTGATTGCTTTCACTGGCGCAAGCTTCGCGTTTTTTGCGTTGCGGTTAGGCTTGCGACGAGTGTCTTGGGTGGTTTTTCCAGCCATTTGATACTCCTAGTTTTGAATTCTGAATTAGAACGGGGTGTCGTCTGCGCCAGCAGGTGCGCCTGGGTTAGCCCAGCCGTCTACTGCAGGTGCCTTAGCGGCAGGAGCCGAGTCGGTGTTGCCCCAAGGGGTTGCACCTTCGCCAGCTTCACGCGCACGACGGGTAACCGATGCGGTTGCGTAACGTAGTGACGGTCCGATTTCGTCAATGTCCAACTCAAGCGAAGCACGAGCTTCACCCTGAGCCGACTGGTAAGCCGAAGGGGCCTTTAGACGACCGGTAACGATTACACGTGAACCCTTGGTAAGGGTCTGAGCAACGTTTTCAGCAAGCTCACGCCATGCGGTGCAACGCACCCAAACGGTCTCGCCGTCATCCCAAGCGTTGGTTTGACGGTTGAAGGTTCGAGGAGTTGACCCCACGCGAACGCTAACAACAGCCACACCACCCTGGGTGTAACGAAGCTCTGGATCGTCGGCAAGGTTGCCAACAATCGTCACGGTTAGTTCGTTAGCCATTAAAGTTACTCAGCCTTCTTGGCAGCTGGCTTCTTTGCGGCAGGCTTCTTGGCTGCAGGAGCTGCGTCGGCAGCCTTCTCTTCAGCAGAAACTTCTGGAACAACAACAGGCTCGATGTTTACTACGGCTTCGTCGGCGCGCAGTACCTTGGTACGCATAACCGCTTCCGAAAGACGTAGCTGGCGGTCTACTTCAAGAACGTCTGCCGAGTTAGCGTTGACGTTGATGACGGCGTAGATGCCTTCGGTCTTCTTGTTGATTTCGTAAGCCAGACGACGACGTCCCCAAATGTCAACCTTGTCAACGGTGCCTCCACCGTTACGGATTACGTTTAGGAATTTGTCCAGACTTGGAGCAACTGTGCGCTCCTCAACCGTTGGGTCGAGAATTACCATGAGCTCATATAGATGCATTTATAACCCACCTCCTTTGGACTAGAACGGCCATGGGACTTCCATGACAGGAGGGTTTTGCAACCTTGCAAGTCTATCGGGCTTGCCACCACTGAAGCAAGCGCGATTTTGCTTCGTCAGGGCCGAGGGCTCCCTCTTCAAGCCTGAGTTCCATCAAGAAGTTACGAGCCCGCCCAACCTCAGGACCAGGCTTCAAGTTGAGGATCTGCATGATCTCTTCACCAGAAAGATCTGGGCGCAGGGCGTCAAGTTCCTCCTGTTCGCGAAGTTTCGCGATTCTGTGTTCAAGGTCGTCATAGGCGAAAGCCAAACGCTCGGCTTTTCGCTTGTTGCGGGTGGTGACGTCGGCGCGGGTAAGAGCGTGCAATCGAATCAGTTGGTCGTCTGCGTCTCGCACATAGCGACGAACTGCCGAATCCGTCCAAGCCTGCTCTCCATAACCAAAAAACCGCAGGTGAAGCTCGATCAGTCTCGAAACCGACTTGATGGTGTCGTTGTCGAACTTGAGCGCCTGCATTCTCTTTTTGGCAAGACGGGCTCCGACCATGTCGTGTTGGTGGAAACTCACACCCCCGCCAGGTTCGAGACGCCTGGTCTTAGGCTTACCGCAGTCGTGAAGCAAAGCCGCGAAACGCAAAACGAAATCAGGCTCTAGTCCGTAATCATTTTCGTAATCGATGGCCTGTTCAACAACCGTGAGAGTGTGCTCATAAACGTCTTTGTGGTGGTGGTGTTCATCGACCTCAAGTTTCAGTGCCGGAAGTTCCGGCAAAACGATGGCCGCTAGGCCGGAGTCAACTAAGGCCGTGAGGCCTTTGCGCGGATATTTGCCGAGCAATAGTTTGACCAATTCCTGTTGCACACGTTCAGCAGAGATTATTTCAATACGCTGGGCCATTGCCTTCATGGCGGCAAACGTTTGCGCCTCGATCTGAAAACCTAATTGGCTCGCAAATCGTGCCGCCCTAAGCATGCGCAGCGGATCATCGCTAAACGAATCCTCCGGTTTGCCGGGGGTGCGAATTACTCCGGCAATCAAATCAGCCAAGCCATTGAACGGATCGACAAAAGTGCGCTCGGGTAAACGCAGAGCCATGGCGTTGATTGTGAAATCTCTGCGGAACAGGTCTTCGCCAAGGTCGGTTCCGAAAGCCACCTCGGGCTTGCGGCTATCAACCGAATACTTGTCCGCTCGATAAGTGGTGATTTCCACCTGGTCTTTACCGAAACGTGCACCAATCGTGCCAAACGCCCGGCCGATGTCCCAGTGTGCCTGAGCTATTGGCTTCACAATCGAAAGAATTTCGTCTGGATTAGCCGACGATGTGAAATCTATGTCGGGTGCGGTTCGACCTAGAAAAGCATCTCGAACTGGGCCTCCCACCAAAGCCAACTCAAAGCCCTTTTCACTGAAACGCTTTCCGAGGTCGGAAAAGAGCGCGTTGTTGGTGGACGCCTCAAGGTTTTTGAGGGCTTCGGATACGCTCTGCATGGGTTCTAGTGTTTCACAGGTTTAGTCTTGATGGGTGAACCAAAATCCAGTGCGCAAGCGACTGGCGCGAGTTAAAGAAACTTCCGCCGGAGGATTTGTACTCGCCTCGGATGGTTCACCTCGAGTGGCGCTGATCGGTAGGCTCACCCGTCGAGGTGCACTTGAATGGTGTGTTCCTAAAGGACACCCCGAAGGCAGCGAAACTTTGGAACAGGCAGCGGTTCGAGAGATTTTTGAGGAAACCGGAATTCGCGGAGAAATCATCGAAGCCCTGGGAACAATTGACTACGAGTTCTATACGCCCGAAAAACACATCAGCAAAACTGTTCACCATTTTTTATTGCGACAGGTAAGCGGTGAACTGTCGGTAGAAGGCGACCCCAACCAGGAGGCCGTGGAAACTCGGTGGTTCGACATAGCTGAACTCAACGGAGTACTCGCACACGAGAACGAAAAACGTATGGCCCGTGGAGTGGTCGAGTGGGTGGAGCGCTCCAAATGAGCTTTCTGAAAAAAGTTTTTGCCGGAGCCTTGGCTCTAACCCTCATGACCGGCACTGCGGCAGTCGCAGACGACAACTACGACATTCGAATCATCAAAGGTTCGAGCATCAACCTCGTTTCACAAGCCTCCCGCGTACCGGTTTTGATTCAAAACAACTACGACACCGAAGTGCGAGTGCTCGTGCATGTTTCTACGTCCAACCTCCGTGCCAGACTGCCGCAAACCACCTCAGTTACCATCGCACCAAACAGCACTGTCAACGCAGTGGTACCGGTGCAGGCGGTTGCCAACGGCGACGTTGAGCTCACAATTTGGCTTACGAGTTTCTCTGGGGTGAAGTTAGGACAGCCAGAAGTTATCACCATGCACGTGATCGGAAACGCAGAGGCAATCGGTTTAGGAACCATGGGCGGGCTGGTTTTGCTACTACTTGTAGTTGGTTCGATACGTATGGCTCGTCGACGTAAGCAGGCCGAGTGAGCATCGCCCGCGCCTCACTTTGGATGGCCAGCGGCACCATCGTTTCTCGAATCTTAGGGTTAGTAAGAACCGTGATGCTGGCTGCAGCGATTGGTATCACCAACAATGAGGCCGATGCCTTCGGTGTTGCAAATCAGTTACCGAACAATGTCTACGCAATCATCGTTGGTGGCTTGCTAAACGCCGTTTTGGTTCCGCAAATCGTTCGGGCCAAGGTTCGAAAAGACGGCGGGCAGGGTTACATCGATGGCTTGCTAACCGTGATCATCACCGTATTTGCCTTCATCACGTTGATTGCCACCCTAGCCGCGCCCGTATTGGTTCGTCTATACACAAGTGGTTGGGATAGCCACACTCTTTCGCTGGCAACAGCCTTTGCCTACTGGTGTTTACCGCAACTTTTCTTCTACGGTCTCTATTCGATTTTGGGTGAGGTGCTAAACGCCAGAAGTTCCTTCGGCCCATACATGTGGGCTCCGGTACTAAACAACATCGTGGCAATTATTGGTCTCGCAGCCTTTATGGCCCTTTACGGTGGAGTTGGTGCCGAGCATGTTTGGCACGAGCAGCAGATCACCTTATTAGCCGGTTCGGCGACCCTCGGAGTTGCATCACAAGCTCTCATTCTGTTCTTTTTTTGGAGAAAAATCGGGCTACGTTTCACGTTTAACTTCAAACTTCGCGGTTTAGGCTTACGCCCTGCACTAAAGGCAGCAAGTTGGACCTTGGCAATGTTGGTTATCACTCAACTCGGCGGGCTAATTCAAACCAATCTCACTTCAAGCACTCTGGCAGCAAGATCGGCTACCAGCGGAATAGTCACTGCAGGTATCGCATCGGTAGCTGTAGCCGGAACCGCTTGGCTAATCTTCATGATTCCTCACTCGGTAGGCACCGTGTCGATTGCAACGGCATACTTCACCCGGATGAGTGAACACGCTCACGCGAAAAACTTCGACGCCCTGAAAACCGATGTGGTTCGAGCTGTTCGCTCAATCTTGGCGCTAAGTGCGATTGCAGCGATTGTCATGATCGTCCTGGCGTTACCAATTGGGGCCGTGTTTTCTGCAACCTACCAGCCTGCGGTAGCACTCGGCACAGTTTTGATCGCAATGATGATTGGTCTGATTCCGTTCAGCGTCAACTTCATGTTGCAGCGCGTTTTTTACGCCCTGGAAGACACAAAAAGCCCATTCGTATTCACCACCATCCAAATCATGGTCTTCGTGATTGGCTCATACATCTGTTCGATCACCGTTCAGGCAACCGCCTTGGTTGCAGCAATTTCGTTAGTAATGTCGGTAAGTTTTGCAATCCAAGCACTAATTGCCTACCTCATGCTTTCAAGGCGCATCGGAAAATTGTCAGAAGGTCACCTGGTTCGCTACGGGTTTCAAGTGGTTTTCGCCGCGATCATCGCCGGTTTAATTGGGGCTGCCACCCTATGGTCAATCGGGGGTGTAACCGAAAGCAGTTATGCGATGCAAGGCTCGCTGCAAGCGCTACTCGGTTGCGTGCTGGTTGGTGGGGTTTCAGTTATTGCCTACGTTGCAGTGCTTTGGTTCGCTAAAAATGACGAAGTGCGCTCGGCGGTGTCGGCGTTTCGGGGAATACTCCGCCGATAAACTTGGGTTAAACCCCACGTAACTCTAGGAGTAAACCTTGCGCGAAGTCATCATCGTTGGATCCGGCCCAGCCGGCTACACGGCCGCCATCTACACCGCTCGCGCAGGTCTAAAGCCACTGCTAATCGCATCCTCGGTGGAACCAGGTGGCGAACTCATGAAGACCACCGAAATCGAGAATTTCCCGGGCTTCCCAAACGGTTTGATGGGCCCAGACCTCATGTACGCCATGCAGGAACAGGCAGAACGTTTCGGCACCGAAGTTCTAATGGACGACGTGATTGAAGTTGAGTTGGAAGGTGACGTCAAGAAGGTAAAAACCGGCAACGGCGAAACTTTTGAGTCCCGCGCGATTATTTTGGCAACCGGTGCCGCCTACCGCGAACTCGGTTTGCCACGCGAGAAAGAGCTTTCCGGTCACGGAGTTTCATGGTGCGCAACTTGCGACGGCTTCTTCTTCCGTGAAAAGAACATCGCGGTAGTTGGTGGCGGCGACTCGGCAATGGAAGAGGCCATGTTCCTCACCCGTTTTGCCACCAAGGTTTACCTAATTCACCGTCGCGACAGCTTCAAAGCATCGAAGACCATGGTCGACCGTGTGCTTGCGAACGAGAAAATTGAAATCATCTACAACTCGGCTGTTTCCGAAATCAAGGGTGACAGCAAGGTTGAGGGTGTGGTCCTAGAAAACACCGCGGACGGCTCAAAGAGCGACCTTGAAATTTCTGGCCTTTTCATCGCCATCGGATCTGACCCTCGTGTTGGCCTTGTACAGGGCAAACTCGAACTCTCCGAAGACCACTTCATCAAGGTTGAAGGTCGTTCATCGAAAACCAGCATTCCAGGTGTTTTTGCCTGTGGCGACGTAATCGACCCAACCTACCGTCAGGCAATCACCGCAGCTGGTTCTGGCTGTGTGGCAGCACTAGACGCAGAGCACTACCTAACCGCATAAGTTTCACGAAAAAGGAGTCACTATGTCAAAGAATGCAACAGCAGCTAGCTTCAAAGAAGATGTGATTAACAGCGACAAAATCGTTTTAGTTGATTTCTGGGCTGAATGGTGTCGTCCGTGCCGTATGGTGAGCCCAATTCTTGACGAAATCGGGGCAGAGCACGCCGACAAGCTCGAAATCGTGAAGGTAAACGTCGATGAGGAGCCACACCTCGCTGCCGAATATCAGATCACTGGCATTCCAGCCATGAAGGTGTTCCAAAACGGCAAGATTGTTCGCGAAATGGTTGGCGCAAAGCCAAAAGCAGCTCTACTTTCCGACCTTGAAGGTCTCATCTAGTTAGGTTTTAGGCTCCTTTGGGGCTTAACATTGGTTGTCATGAGTGCAAACCTTGGCAATAACCTAGACCCGTGGCTGGATGCTTACGCTGAACGTGCCCACACGTTATCGGTTTCTGAGGTTCGAGCGCTATTTGCGGTAGTTAGCCGCCCTGAAGTTGTTTCCCTTGCTGGTGGTATGCCATTCGTCTCGGCCCTGCCAAAAGAACTGCTCGAGAAGTCTTACACCAGCCTTATGGCCGATCGCGGCGACCTCGCAATTCAGTACGGCGGCGGCCAGGGCGACCTCAAGCTGCGCGACCAAGTGCGTGAATTGATGGCTTTGGAGGGTATCCGCTCTTCGGTTGAAGACATTGTTATGACCACCGGTTCCCAGCACGGTCTTGAACTTTTGAGCGGGCTTTTCATCGACGAAGGTGATGTGGTCTTGGCTGAAGGGCCGAGTTACGTTGGTGCTCTGGGGATTTTCCGCCATTATCAAGCGCATGTAGAGCATGTTCACACCGACCAGGACGGCATGTCGCCGGAAGCCCTCGAAGAGGCAATCGACCGCCTCAAAGAACAGGGTCGCACCATCAAGTTCCTTTATCTGGTGCCGAATTTTGCAAACCCATCCGGTGTCACTCTGGCGGCGGAACGTCGTCCAAAGATTCTCGAAATTTGTAAACGTCATCACATCCTGATTCTTGAAGACAACCCTTACGGTTTGCTTTACTTCGATAAGCCGGTTCCCGATGCTTTGCGTTCGATGGACGAAGAGGGAGTGATCTACTTGGGTTCATTCTCAAAGATTTTGGCTCCCGGTTTCCGTGTTGGATACGTTTTGGCGCCGCCCGCCATCAAGGACAAGCTGGTTTTGGCCCAGGAGTCGGCGATTTTGTGTCCAAGTTCGTTCTCTCAAATGATGATCAGCGAGTATTTGTCGAACAGTGACTGGCAGGCCCAGATTGATACCTTCCGCGGTGTTTACCGTGAACGTAAGGACGCAGCGCTGGGTGCAATGCGTGAATTTTTGCCAAAATTGCACACCACCGAACCGGATGGCGGTTTTTATCTGTGGGTTACGCTTCCAGACGGTGTTGATTCGAAGGCCATGTTGCCTTTGGCGGTGAAGGAATTGGTTGCCTACACCCCTGGTACCGCCTTCTACGGCGATGGCACTGGACACAATAAACTGCGTATTTGCTACTCATACCCAACTCCTGAGCGAATTCGTCTCGGTATTCAACGTTTGGCAACGGTGATCAATCTCCAAACCGAGCTTCTTGATACTTTCGGTTCGAAAGGGGCAGCAAATTGATTCCAAAACCTAAGCAAAACGGCAAATTACGCATTTTGGTCTTGGCTGGCGGTATTTCTCACGAGCGTGAAGTTTCGCTGAAATCTGGACGCCGGGTAGCAGATGCTCTGATAGAGCAGGGTGCCAGCGTTATTATCCGGGAGCCTGATTCAGAGTTGCTGGGAAACATCAAGAAAGACAAGCCAGATGTGATTTGGCCCTGTTTGCACGGTGCCACCGGAGAAGACGGTGCATTGCGCGATATTCTTGCGCTCACCGGAGTTCCTTTTGTTGGTGCCACTGCTCATGGTGCTCGATTGGCTTGGGATAAGTCGATTGCCAAGGTTTTGGTTGAAAAAGCTGGTATTCAGACTCCGAATTCGGTTACTTTGCCTAAGGAATCGTTCCGTGAACTCGATGCCGATGGTGTTTTGAAGGCGATTTCGTCGTCGTTGTCGTTCCCTGTGGTCGTGAAACCTGCTCGTTCGGGTTCAGCACAGGGTGTGACAATCGTTCGTAAACAGGATCAGCTTTCTCGGGCCATGATCGATGCTTATGTGTACTGTGACGTTGCAATTATCGAAAAATACGTTGAAGGCACCGAGTTGGCTATTAGCGTGATTGACCTCGGTGCAGGTCCAATTGCCCTGCCAGCGGTCGAAATTGAGGCTTCTACGGGTCAATTTGGGTACCAAGAGCGCTATACAGCCGGGGAAACCAGCTATTTTGTGCCAGCGCGGTTATCTAAGGCAGTTGCAGAGCGTGCTTCAAAGCTCGCCATCCAGGCCCACGAATCGCTTGGTCTTCGACACCTGTCTCGAATTGACCTAATCGTAGATGCCAAGGGCACACCTTGGTTCTTGGAGGCTAACGTTTTGCCCGGTCTCACCGAAACTTCGTTGCTACCGCAAGCGGTTCTTGCCGCAGGCCACTCGCTGGGAGAGGTTTATTACTCGCTAGCTGAGGCTGCTTTGCGCGGTCGCGGCTAATCTAGACTTTCGGTCTAGTATTCGGCTTCTACGCCGATTTCCTTCAGGATGCGCTTCAGGTCGTCTAGGCTACCGAACTCAATCGTCATGGTGCCCTTACCCTTACCGATGGCAATCTTCACGGTAGTGCTCAAGTGGTCACCGACCTGGTCTGCCAAACCCTTGAAGAGGTCCTGTCGGCCACCGGGACGAACTTTGCCCTTCGGCGCGGGCTTGGTTACCGAAACAATCTCCTCGAGGCTTCGCACCGAAAGACCTTCGTTGATCACCTTGTTGGCAAGGGATAACTGGCGCTGGTCGTCTTCAATCGAAAGCAGTGCACGAGCGTGCCCGGCACTCAAAACCCCGGCTGCAACCTTGCGCTGAACTTCGGCAGGTAACTTCAAAAGACGAATCGAGTTGGTGATCTTCGGACGCGAACGACCAATACGATTCGCTAGCTCCTCCTGGGTGATTCCGAAGTCTTCAAGAAGTTGCTGGTAAGCGCTGGCTTCTTCGAGCGGATTTAGGTCGCTTCTGTGAAGGTTTTCCAAAAGGGCGTCGCGCAGCATGTTCTCATCAGCGGTTTCGCGAATGATCGCTGGAATCTTGGTTAGGCCAGCCTCTCTCGAAGCGCGAGTGCGGCGTTCACCCATGATTAGCTCATACTGGCCCGGTTCGTTAGGAATTGGGCGAACCACAATCGGCTGAAGTACGCCAAGTTCTTTGATGGAGTGAACCAACTCTGCGAATGCTTCTGGCTCAAATACTGAACGAGGCTGTTTGGCATTGGGGCGAATTGCGCTGATATCGAGGTGGCCGAAACGAGCTCCAGGAACTGCTACCAAGTCTGGTCCGTTGCCGGTGCTTCCTCCGGCGGGGAAGAAAACATCAATCGGGGCCTCGTTTGGGTTGTCCGAAGTGGGAATCAGGGCTCCAATGCCGCGGCCAAGTCCGATGCGCTTATCTGCCAAGTTGTGCTCCTCTGTTAGCAATTTCAATGGCCGCTTCAAGGTAAGCAATTGCTCCTGGTGAACGGCGGTCGTGAGTAATTACGGTTCGATTAAAGCTAGGTGCCTCGGAAATACGTACTGCGCGAGGGATAACCGACTGCAAAGTAACGTTCGGGAAACGCTCCCGCACCCAAGAGACAACGTCTTCGGCTAGGCGAGTGCGACCGTCATACATGGTGAGCAAAATGGTGCTCAGCTCAAGGTTTGGGTTCAACTGCTTTCGAACCAGCTCGATGTACTTCAAAAGTTGGTCTACGCCTTCAAGTGCGTAATATTCACACTGAATTGGCACCAAAATCTCTTTCGCCGCAGTCCAAGCGTTGATTGTCAACAACCCCAGACTTGGTGGACAGTCAATGAAAATGTAGTCCGGCGGCGTCATTGTTGTCTCAAGGTAGCGGTGAATTGCGGTCTTTAGGCGCTGTTCACGCGCCACAGCCGAAGCCATTTCCATCTCCACGCCGGTGAGGTGAATGGTAGCTGGAACACAGTAGAGGCCGGGAAGCTCCGAACTGATCTGGATCACGTCTTCAAGCTCGGCTTCGCCCATCAAAACCTCATAAAGGCTCTTGATTTCAGCGTGGTGCGGGATATTCAGTGCGGTTGATGCATTTCCCTGAGGGTCAAGGTCCAAAACTAGGACACGAAGGCCTTTGCTAGCCAGCGCGGCGGCCACGTTTACGGTGGTTGTGGTCTTCCCCACTCCACCTTTTTGGTTAGAAACAGTGAAAATACGGGTATTTCTTGGCTTGGGAAGACTTACCTGATCAATCTGATTGATGCGCTGAAAGCTCGCGCTCAGCTCTTGGGCCAGTGGAGTGTCGTTGTATTCAGTCATGGTTATCGCGATGTTTCACGTGAAACAATGGTGAATTCACCAGAAGTGATGGTGTGTTGCCATCCAGTTGGAGCTGGGCTGGTTTCAACGCGATTGGCAGGAAATCCCAGTCCAGGGGCAACGCTAGGCGCTGTTACCGCTGAAACTTCCGCTTGAATTTGCTCAGACATACTTATCTCCAAAACTTCCCCGGAATCAGACTAACTTAGTTCGAACTACAAGGGTAGGCTCGGCCAGGACATCTTTACCCGCATACACGATTTCGAACCCCGATAAACCTAGTTTCTTTTGCAAGCGCTTAGCCTCTTCGATTTCATCGGCGGCCTTCGATCCCTTGAGGGCGATAACCTCTCCGCCATCTCGAACCAGGGGAACCACCATTCTCAAAAGCTTAGGCAGAGCCGATACGGCACGGGCGGTAGCAATGTCAAAAACCTGTCCAACCTCCTCGGCACGTGCCCGCAACACGGTGACATTGGTAAGGCCCAGCTCAGCCACCAAATCCTTGAGCCAGTCGGAACGTCGTTCCATCGGCTCGATAAGTGTGAAGTGGTTATTAGGAAGGCAAATTGCCATTGGGATTCCCGGTAACCCGGCGCCAGAACCAATGTCCGCCACGGATTTTCCTATTGGAACAAGTTCACTCACCACAGCCGAGTTGAGAATGTGGCGAGTCCAGAGGCGAGGAAGTTCCCGTGGGCCAAGTAATCCCAGCAGGTCTCCGTCTCGAACCAATGCCTCAGCGTATCCCCTGGCTAAATCGATGCGGTCGCCAAAAATCTTTGAAGCCTCAATCGGCTCCAATTCCGGCTCAAAATTCTCTTCGTTCATCTTTATCAATCTTCCATGTTTCACGTGAAACATTGCAAAAGAAAAGGGCCGAGCAGCATGCCCGGCCCAGTTCTGTGAAATTTAGGCCGGCTTGATCACGATGTGACGGTCGCGACCTTCACCCTCTGACTCACTGGCTAGACCTGCTTCGGCGATGATGTCGTGGGCGATCTTGCGTTCATACGAGCTCATCGGCTTGAGAGGAGCCTGTTCACCCGATTCGCGAACCTTCTCAATTACCCGATTAACAACGCGGGTTAGGTTGTCGATTCGCTTCTGACGCGAGCCGCCGACATCAAGAATCAAACGGCTGAAGCTGGTGGTCTTCACCTGAACGGCTAGGCGTGTTAGCTCCTGAAGTGCCTCAACGGTGTCAGGGTCTGAAATTAGGCGGAGATTGCCGTCCTGTTCCGACGAAATCTCTAAGTAAGCCCGTCCTTGGCGAACATCGATGTCAATGTCACCATCTAGGTCATAGATATCGAGAAGCTCTTCTAGGTAGTCGGCGGCAATGTCGCCTTCTTCTTCTAGGGCTTTTACGTTTACCTCTGGCGCTTCAGTTGCTTCTGTAACCTCAGTTGCAGTTACGTCTTCGTGTTCGCTCAATTGTTTCTCCTATTACTTACGCTTCTTGCCGCGCTTGCCCACTGGCTGAACGCGCTGACGCGATTCAGGCTCAGTTGCCTCTACGCCATCGTTGTTGGTGGTCAATTTACCCTTCTTAGCCAGGCGGGCCTGACGGTCGTGCCAAGCTTTCGAACCCTCAGTAGGCATGTTGTGGATGACCACATACTGCTGACCCATGGTCCAGAAGTTCGATGCAAGCCAGTACCACATAACGCCCAGAGGGAAGCTGATACCAGAAATAGCGAAGATAATCGGGAACAGCCAGAGCATGATCTTCTGGGTCTGCATATACTGCGTGCTTTGTGCGCTAGCCGGGTTCTGGTTTTTAGCAATGATCTGACGCTGAGTGATGAACTGAGTTGCGGTCATCACAAGGATCATTACACCGGCCATGATCTTCACTTCATTTGAAGCTGTGGCGCTTAGAAAAGTTTCGTGAAGCGGAGCCCCAAAGAAAGATGCACCCGCGAAGGAGCTAGCCAATTCGGTGTTAAGGAATCCACCGCTGATGAACTTCCCGTGCTGTGCATCGGAGAGTACGAAGAACAGGCTAGAGAAGATTGGCATCTGCACCAGCAGAGGCAAACAAGAGCTAAGCGGGTTAGATCCAGTTCGCTTATAGATCTCCATTTGCTCTTGGGCCATCTTCTGGCGCGATTCCTGGTCGGTCTTACCCTTGTACTTCTTCTGAAGAGCCACAAGCTCAGGTTGGGCGAGAACCATGTTGCGCTGACCCTTGATTTGTTTTACGAATAAAGGGATTAGCGCAGCTCGGATCACCAGTACCAAGCCGATGATTGAAAGCACCCAGGTTAAACCGTCGTCACCCTTGAAACCGAGGAAAGTCCAAGCGGTGTGAAAACCTACTAGTAGGGCCTCAACGACCCACTTAATTGGCCATAAGAAATCCATTTACTTACTTTCTATTTAGGAACAACAAATCCGTTTTTCAAAACTTTGAAGTGGTTAGATCCAGGTGTGACCGGATCCACTCCACCGGCAGACCAAGGATTGCATCTAAGGATTCGCCAAACCGTGAGCACTGCTCCAACTACGACACCGCGTTGTTGTATTTGTCCGAGCCCGTAAGCCGAACAGGTTGGGTAATACCTACAAACGTCGCCATAAAGAGGGGATATCAGTTTTCGATAGCCCTTCAGAAAGACAACTATTGCATTCCTGGGTATAAGCCAGATGAATTCGATCACGCGAATAACCGATTTCATTTTCTGAACGCAACTTCCGCATTGTTCAGCACTTCTTGTTGAAGTCTATTCCACTCGAACTCGTTTGCTGCCGGCAGTGCCCTGACCACTAAATCGAACCCGGTTCCTTGTTTTTGGAGTATTTCTCGACAGATAGACCTGAGGCGACGCTTGATAAGGTTTCTGCCTACAGCTCCGGCAACCGCTTTGCTCACAATAAAACCAAAGCGGGCATGAGTCTGTGACTCATCCCGCTTGAGGTAGATGACAGTGGCTTTGCCAGTGACTTTGATACCGGTCTTCATCACTTCGCGGAAATCCGCTCCTGATTTGATCCGGTTATCGCGTGCGAGCACCGTCTATCTTGTGTTAGGCCGAGAGCTCGACGCGACCCTTGCGACGACGTGCTGCCAGGATGGCGCGGCCGGCGCGAGTCTTCATGCGTAGACGGAAACCGTGGGTCTTTGCGCGACGACGGTTGTTCGGCTGGAAGGTACGCTTTGACATTGGTGATCACTCCAAAATCTGTGGTTCGAATCTTTGGGATAGTGTCGAAGTTTCGACTTGAATGTTGTTTTGGCCAGATTCGATGCCGAGCAACCTTTTAAACCTAAGGGTTCAAGGTGTGTTTGGTCAAGTTTTTCTTTATCTTTTTTGAAAATCTTTGGTAATTACAATAATTTCTTGAAAATGTGGGTTAGACACGCCGTTTCGATTTGCATTTATCGGTGACAACTCTTCAGAATTACTCAAGTGCATTTTCGCTGTGGATAACTCTTTGAGATATTCACAGAGTTATGCACATAATTGTGCACAGGTTACGTATGTTGTGGATAACCTGTGAAAAGTCAAGCGGGAAAAGGGGTGTAAGTTGGACGACCTAGTCAGAGTTGAAACTCTTTGGCGCACAACACGCGACATCCTCAAGCATGACTCCCGAATTACTCCACAGATGCTCGGCTTCATCGAGCTGGCAGAGGCTCAAGGAATTATCGGAGAAACTCTGTATCTAGAAGTACCTAATGACTTGGCTAGATCAATGCTGGATCAGCGAATCCGCGGCTACATAGAGGAAGCTCTTCGACTAAACACCGACTCAGGAAATACGATTCAATTTCGTGTTACCACCAACCCGAACATCGAACCAACGTTCTTGGATCAGGGGCCGGAAGATGTTTTCGTTGAACCGAGAAACGAGAATGACAGCTATTCCGGGGCAACAAACAACTTTGAAACTCGTTTGAACCCTAGATATACCTTCGATAGTTTCGTTCTTGGTGAGTCAAACTCTTTCGCTCGCGCTGCTGCTTGGGCTGTTGCAAATGCACCGGCACAGGGATACAACCCACTTTTTATTCACGGAAACTCCGGACTTGGAAAGACTCACCTACTTCATGCAATCGGTAACGAGGCCCTAAACCTCTACCCCGATTACAAGGTTCGCTACGTATCAAGTGAAGAATTCACCAACCACTACATCAACGCAATCGCGAATAACAAGGCGCATGAATTTCAAAATGAGTATCGCCAGGTAGACATCCTGCTAATTGATGACATTCAATTTCTTCAGGGAAAAGACCAAACTCAGGAAACTTTCTTTCACACCTTCGAGGATCTTTACCGAAACAACAAACAGGTTGTTATTTCGAGCGACGTATCGCCAAAGCAGCTAACCGGCTTTGAAGACAGGATGCGTTCTAGGTTCGAAATGGGCCTAATGCTTCAGGTTTCCGCGCCAGCCCTTGAAACTCGTATCGCAATCCTCAGAAAGAAAGCCGAGATTGAAAAGGTCAGAATGGCCGACGAAATCCTGGAATACATCGCTGAGCGAGTTTCGAGCAATGTGCGTGAGCTAGAGGGAACTCTGATTCGAATCACAGCTTTCGCAAATTTGAGCCGGATCCCAATTGACATGAACCTGGTTAGAACCGTCCTAAAAGATCGTTCTCCTCTAAATCAGGAAGCAATGATCACACCGGTTGAAATCATGAACGCGGTTGCTGCCCATTACGGCCTAACTGTGGACGACCTCTCCGGAAACTCTCGCGTAGCCCACATCGCCACAGCTCGCCAGGTTGCTATGTATATCTGTCGAGAGCAGACAAATCTTTCGTTGCCTAAAATTGGTCAGCTTTTTGGTAACCGAGACCACACCACAGTTATGTACGCTGCGAAGAAGATTGCCGACCAAATGAGTGAAGACCGCAACATCTACAACGTGGTCACAGATCTAACCGACTCAATCAAGTCGAAGCACAAATAAAAAAAATTTAACCAATTTATCTGTGGATAACTTGTGGATAACCACTGGAAAAGTGCCAAAACAATATGAATAAGTGGGCATCACCTGTGAAGACTTGTAATTCATTCCACAGGGATTTGAGTTATCCACACTTTTATCCACACACCTGTTAACAACTTTCAACGATGTAGTTCCCAAATAACTACTGGTAATAAGCAAGTTATCCACATTTTCCACAGGTGTTAAGAAGATGATTATTTAAATATTTAAATTTGAAACGAATTACAAATAACGGCCTCATTCGAGTGTCTGAGATTTGTGGCAAGATTGACTTTCTAGCCAATGAACCATTGATCCGCTAACAGAACGGGCAAAGTATTGAAGTTTCAAGTAAATCGCGACGCATTCAATGAAGCCGTCTCTTTTGTAGTTCGCGTCCTACCTCAGCGCATCCCAATGCCAATCCTCAACGGTATTCTCATCGAAGCCGATGAGAACGCTCTTCGACTTTCGGTTTTTGATTACGAAGTTTCAGCGCAGGTTGAAATTGTTGCCAAGGTTGAAGTTCCTGGCCGAGTGCTTGTCTCAGGGCGTCTTCTTTCGGAAATTACTTCGAAGCTTCCAAATGCCCCGATTGAGGTCAGCCAAGACGGAAACAAGGTTCAGGTAGTTTGTGGGCCATCAAAGTTTGCATTACTAACCATGCCGGTTGAAGAATATCCAAACCTCCCAGAATTACCAGCAACTTCCATAACTCTTTCGGGCGAAGACTTTGGAAAGGCTGTACACCAGATTGTTCCAGCCGTTGCAAAGAACGACCACGTAATGACATTGAACGGCATCCTCTTCGAAGTCTTAGAGAAGACTGTTTCACTACTTGGAACCGATCGCCACCGCATGGCTGTAAAAGAAGTTGCATGGACGGGCAAAGAAGACTTGGTTGGCTACGTCTCCGTAGTTCCAACTAGAACACTCACCGAAGTTGCCAAAACCTTTGGTCACCAGGGCGATCTAACGCTTGCAATAAACAACGATGAGAATCGCGGCCTAATCGCCTTT
>Ga0228703_1001139_pt1 | contig 16900 bp, 14 predicted proteins | sample McNCre217_Aug_MG_3_FD_178020 | JGI IMG/M metagenome (GOLD analysis project Ga0228703, IMG submission 178020) | Freshwater microbial communities from McNutts Creek, Athens, Georgia, United States - 29-17_Aug_MG | ecosystem: Environmental > Aquatic > Freshwater > Creek | place: USA: Georgia... | reverse complement strand
TGGAGCCGACAAGGCCTGCGCGGCCCAACTGAGCTTCGCAGGTCATGGCTGTCACGGCGCTGAGGTAACCTGTAGCTGCCATGGGGTCTTTATACCCCATGGGGTATCCTGTACAATGCACAGGAAGGAGAACCTCTCATGCGATCCCTGTTCCAATTTCCGTTACTGACCGCCACAGTCATCCTGGCGTTGAGTGCCGTTGCCGGTCCGCAGGTGCCGGTGCTGACTTTGGGTGCCCAGTCCGTGAGCACCGGTTACGAACTGGATGGCGTGGTCGAGGCGGTGCGTCAGGCCACGGTGTCGGCGCAAGCCACGGGCCGTGTTTCGAGTCTGCTGGCGAAAGTGGGTGACAAGGTGCGTGCCGGGCAGGTGCTGGCCACCATCGACGACCGTGACACGCAGACCGGGGTGGCCCGCAGCCAGGCCCAGGTGGCGCAGGCCGAGGCCGAGCTGGCCAATGCCCAGGCCCATGTGCAGCGCACGCGTGATCTGCGTCAGCAGGGTTTCGTCAGCCAGGCGGCGCTGGATGTGGCCGAATCCCAATTCAAGGCCGCCAGGGCGGGTCGAGACGGCGCCGGTGCGGGTGTGCAGCAGGCGCGCCTGGCGCAGTCCTTCACGCAGGTGACGGCGCCCTTTGACGGTTATGTGATGGAAACGCTGGCGCAGGCCGGTGATCTGGCCGTGCCCGGCAAGCCGGTGGCCACGGTGTATGCGCCACAGCCCTTGCGCGTGGTGGTGCAGGTGCCCGCGTCCATGGGCGCGCAGGCGCGCAGCGCACAGCGCGTTGAGTTGCAGGCAGGCGATGCCTGGGTGCAGCCCGCCGCACAACAGGGCGTGACGGCCGCAGACCCGGTCAGCCAGACCCTGACCTGGAAAATGGATGTACCCGCCGCTGCGGCTGCACAGCTGCTGCCGGGTCAGCAGACGCGTGTGCGCTTTGTGGGTGGCACGGCCCAGCGCATGGTGGTGCCGCAGGCTGCGGTGTTGCGGCGCGGCGAATTGACAGGCGTGTATGTGGCCAGCGACAAGGGCTTTGTGCTCAAGGCCGTGCGCCTGGGTGTGCAGCATGGCGATGGTGTGGAAGTGCTGGCCGGTCTGAAGGCGGGCGATGTGGTGGCGACCCATGCCATCCAGGCCGGTTTGGCTGGTGCCCAGCCCAGCAAGTGAGGTCACCCATGTCAAGCCCTTCTGAAGAAAAAATGGGCGTCTCCGGGCGCCTGGCGGCGGCTTTCCAGAGCAATGCAATCACGCCATTGCTGGCGCTGGTGGCCTTGCTTTTGGGTCTGTTTGCCGTGCTGGTGACGCCTCGCGAGGAAGAGCCTCAAATCAATGTGACCATGGCCAATGTGCTGATTCCCTTCCCGGGGGCCAGCAGCCAGACCGTGCAGAACATGGTGGCGCGCCCGGCCGAGCAGGTGCTCAGCCAGATCCAGGGCATCGAGCACACTTATTCGGTGGCGCGGCCCGGCGTGGCGGTCCTCACGGTGCAGTTCAAGGTGGGTGTGCCCCGCACCGAAGCGCTGGTGCGTCTGTACGACGTGCTCAACGCCAACCAGGACTGGTTGCCGCGTGATCTGGGCACGCTGACCCCCATCGTCAAGCCCAAAGGAATTGACGATGTGCCAGTGCTGGGGGTGACGCTGTGGAGCCCGGAGGCCACTTCGGCGCACGATCTGGAGCGCGTGGCCCGCACGCTGGAGATGGAGCTCAAGCAGGTCAAGGGCGCGCGCGAAGTGCAGACCATTGGCGGCCCGGGCCGCGTGGTGCAGGTGCAGCTGGACCCGACGCGCTTGCGCGAGCGGGGCATCGATCTGCTGTCGCTCAAAAGCACAGTTGCTGCGGCCAACTTCGGCATGCCTTCAGGCGCTGTGCTGCAGGCCGACAGCGGGCAGATGCTCAGCATCGAGACCGGTGAATTCCTGACCTCGGCCGAAGACGTGGCTGGACTGGTGGTGGGCGTGCACAGCGGCAAGCCGGTTTACCTGCGCGAGGTGGCCAAGGTGGAAGCCGGCGCTGCGCAACCGCAGCGCTACGTCTGGTTCACACCCGGGGCCGCCGATGCCGAAGCGGCAGGGGTGCAGGCGGGGCAGGTGTACCCGGCAGTCACACTCACGGTGACCAAAAAGCCTGGCGAGAACGCGGTCGATGTGGCGTCTGCTGCACGTGCGCGCCTTGATGTGCTGCGCAACACCGTGATTCCGGGCGACATCCGCACCACCGTCACGCGCGACTATGGCGAGACTGCGGCCGAGAAAGCCAACAAGCTGATCCAGAAACTGGCTTTTGCCACTGGCTCGGTCATCCTGCTGGTGGGCCTGGCGCTGGGCCGGCGCGAGGCGGTGATCGTGGGCGGTGCCGTGATCCTGACGCTCACGGCCACGCTGTTTGCAAGCTGGGCTTGGGGCTTCACGCTGAACCGGGTGAGTCTGTTCGCGCTGATCTTTTCCATCGGCATTCTGGTGGACGATGCCATCGTGGTGGTGGAGAACATCCACCGGCACCAGCAGCTGTTCCCGGGCAAGACGCTGCGCGAAATCATTCCCGCTGCAGTGGATGAAGTCGGTGGCCCGACGATTCTGGCCACGCTGACCGTGATTGCTGCGCTGCTGCCCATGGCCTTTGTGAGTGGCCTGATGGGGCCATACATGAGCCCGATCCCGATCAACTCCAGCCTGGGCATGGCGATTTCGCTGGCGATCGCTTTCACCGTCACGCCGTGGCTGGCGCTCAAGCTGATGAAGAACCATGGCCACGGCCATGAATACGATGGTTCGCCCAAGGGACTGGCCGTGCGTTTGCAGCAGGTGTTCGCACGCGTGCTGACCCCCTTTCTGGAAAGCAGCCGCAAGCGCTGGCAGCTGCTGGCGGGCATCGTCGCAGCGCTCATGCTTTCGGTTGGCCTGACGGTGGTGCAGTGGGTGGTGCTCAAGATGCTGCCTTTTGACAACAAGAGTGAGTTCCAGGTGGTGCTCGAAATGCCCGCGGGCTCGCCGCTGGAGAACACCGCCTCGGCCCTGCACGAAATGGGGTCTTTCCTGGCGCAACAAAAGGAAGTGCGTGACCTGCAGGGCTATGCCGGCACCGCCAGCCCGATCACCTTCAATGGCCTGGTGCGTCAGTACTACTTGCGTGCCGACGCCGAGCAGGGTGATCTGCAGGTGAACCTGGTGGACAAGCACCACCGCAGCGAAAAGAGCCACGCCATCGCTCAACGACTGCGCCCCGAGCTGGAAAAAATCGGTGCGCGTTACCAGGCCCGCGTGAAAGTGGTCGAAGTGCCGCCTGGTCCACCGGTCATGAGTCCATTGGTGGCCGAGGTTTATGGTCCCGATGAAGCCGGTCGCCAGCAGCTGGCGTCCCGTGTCCTGAAGGCCTTTGATGACACACCCGACATCGTGGCGCTCGACAGCACACTCAAGATCGACGCGCCACGCGCCCACCTGACGGTGCGCCGTCAACGTGCCGAGTCGCTCGGCATCCCGGTGGCCGCCATCGCACAAACGGTCAACGGTGCGCTGTCGGGCATGGATGCGGCTTACCTCCACGATGGCGAGTCCAAACTGCCGGTGCCGGTGCGTCTGCAGCTGCCGCAGGTGTCGCAGGTGGGGCTGGACCAGATCCTTGCTTTGCCGATGCGCGCAGCCAACGGCCGGCTGGTGCCACTGTCCGAGCTGGTTCAGGTGGACAAAGGCATCATCGACAAGCCGCTGTTCACGAAGGACCTGATGCCGGTGAGCTATGTGTTCGGCGACATGGCCGGCAAGTTGGATTCGCCGCTGTATGGCTTGTTTGCGATCCGGCCACATCTGAAGGACGCGCAGTTGCCCAATGCGGGCGAGCTGGGTGAATACTGGATTCGTCAGCCGCAAGACCCGTTCCGCCAATACGCAATCAAGTGGGATGGCGAATGGCAGATCACCTTCGAGACCTTCCGTGACATGGGCGCCGCCTATGGCGTGGGCCTGATCCTGATTTACCTGCTGGTGGTGGCGCAGTTCAAGAGCTACCTCACGCCGCTGGTCATCATGGCGCCGATCCCGCTGACCATCATCGGCGTCATGCCGGGCCATGCACTGCTGCAATCGCAGTTCACGGCCACCAGCATGATCGGCATGATCGCGCTGGCGGGCATCATCGTGCGCAACTCCATCTTGCTGGTGGACTTCATCGAGCTGCAGGTCAAGAATGGCCTGGCTTTCAAGGATGCGGTGGTGCAGTCGGCGGCGGTGCGTGCGCAGCCGATTGCGCTGACCGGCCTGGCCGCCATGATCGGCGCCTTCTTCATCCTCGATGACCCGATCTTCAATGGTCTGGCCATCTCATTGATTTTTGGCATCCTCGTCTCCACCTTGCTCACATTGGTGGTGATTCCGGTGCTGTATTACGCGCTGTACCGCAAGCGCTACGAAGCTGTTTGATTTCCGAAACTTTCCTCAAGGAGAAAACCATGACCGTTGAACGTTACATCCGCATCTTTGCCGGCCTCTTCATCATGCTGTCCCTGGCACTGGGCGTGGAAGGCTCGCCGCTGTTCGTGAACAAGTGGTTCCTGGCCTTCACCGCTTTCGTGGGCGTGAATCTGTTCCAGTTTGGCTTTACCAACTTCTGCCCCATGGGCGCCATCCTGCGCAAGCTGGGTGTGAAAGATGGCCAGGCCTGCGGCACCGGCTGCTGCTGAGCCCCGCTTTTGCCTGCAGGTCACAACTGACATGACGGTGGCCTGAGCAAAGGGCAGGGTGGGAGAATGCGCCCATGAACGAGCTCGATGCCCGCGCCCTGCCGCCCGACGACCCACAACGCCGCACGCTGCACAACGAAGTGCACGCCCGCCCTTCGGCGCGGGTGCGCCTGCCGGCACTGATCACCTATGTGGCGCTGCTCAATGCCGGCGTGTCGCGTGAGCAGGAGTGTGCGCACCTGCAGCGCCTGCCTGGTCATGCCGATCTGACGCAGGATCGATTGCAAGGCAATTTTCTGCGCCTGCGCTGCGAGGGCTACACGGTCAAGTGGGAGCGGCACACCGAATTCACCCGCTACTCCATCGTGCAAGCGCTGCCCGCGCATGCAGGCTGGGGCAGCACCTTGCCGGAATTGGCCAGCCATGTGGCGACCGGTACCGACTGGCTGCGGGACCTGCCAGGTGCAACGGTGGCCGCCATTCATCTGGCCATGTTGCCCGAAGGCATGGACGATCCCCAGCACTTGCACAAGGCACAGCAATGGTTGGGTGAAGGGGCCTTGATCGGTTCACGGATGGGCAACACCGCCGAAGGTTTGCCGCACTCTTGTCTGCTCACCCACTTGCGCATTGGCTCCGATGGCTTTGAACGCTTGCTGGTGCTGGCCTCGCCTCCAACGAACGAGGGACGCGCTGGCCGCATTTCGCAACGCGTGTTGGAACTCGAAACCTACCGCCTCATGGCTTTGCGTGGTTTGCCGGTGGCCAAGCAACTTTCCCCCGTGCTGGCGCAGGCCGAATCGCAGCTGGCCGACATCACGGCGCAGCTGGAGGGGCAGCAAGGCGGTGACCAAGCTTTGCTTGACCAGCTGGTGGCGCTGGCCGCGCGCGTGGAGCGCGCCACGGCCGAGCATGGCTACCGCTTCTCGGCCACGCGCGCCTACGATGCGGTGGTGCGCGAACGCATTGCGGAGCTGCGCGAACGCCCGCTGCATGGCACGCAGACGGTGGGCGAATTCATGCAGCGGCGTTTGTCCCCTGCCATGGCCACGGTGGAAGCCACAGCCAAGCGCCTGGCCGCCCTGTCCGAACGTGTGGCGCGCACCAGTGCCCTGCTGCGTACACGCGTGGACATCGCCACCGAGGCGCAGAACCAGCAGTTGCTGGAAAAGCTCACGCGGGGGCAGGACTTGCAGCTGCGCCTGCAGTCCACGGTGGAAGGCCTGTCGATCGCGGCCATCAGCTACTACGTGGTGAGCCTGCTGCTGTACGGCGCCAAGGCGCTCAAGCTGGCCGGCGTGCCGATTCAGCCCGAATTGGCGACGGGCCTGATGATCCCACTGGTGCTGTGGGGGGTGTGGAAGACGGTGCAACGGATCCACGACAAGCTGCACCGGGACAGCGGGCGCTGACCGCTTGAGCAAGCCCTGTGGTGAAGTTCACAACACGGGTGAGACAGCCAGGTAGCCACCCACCAGCATGGCCAGAAACAGCGTGGTTGCCAGCAGCATCAGCACCGGACGCCAGCCCAGCTTGGCCATTTGAAGGACCGAGGTCTTGGTGCCCAGCGCGGCGATGGCCAGCACCAGACAACCTCTGGAGGCTTGCGTCATCCAATGCGTGACCTGCGGCGGCAGCCAACCGGCGCTGTTGACCAGCATCACGAGGACAAAAGCCAGCAGGAACCAGGGCACGACGCTGGCGTTGCGGGTGGAAGATGCTGCGCCCTGCCAGCGCAGGCACAGGCTGACACCCGCCACCACAGGCAGCAACAGGCTCACGCGCAGCAGTTTGATCAGCGTGGCGGTGTCGCCCACTTCGGGTGACACCATGTAACCCGCGCCCACCACCTGGGCCACATCATGGATGGTGGCACCCAGGAAAACGCCGGTGTTCAATGCGTCCAGCCCCATCCATTTGGCCAATAGCGGGTACAGGATCATGCTGAAAGTGGACAAAACAGTTACCCCGGCCACTGTGAGCAAGGTGAAGCGGTGCAGTCGCTCTTCGCGTGGCAACACCGCAGCCAGGGCCAGGGCGGCCGAGGCGCCACAGATCGCTACCGAACCCCCGCACAGCACGCCAATGGCGGCAGAGCCTTGCATCCGCCGCCCCAGCCAAATCCCGAAACACAAGGTCGAGAAGACCGCAATGACGACCAGTGTTGTGGCCTGCCAGCCGGTGGCCAGCAACTGCGCCAGCGTGATGCGTGCGCCCAGCAGCGCGACGCCACAGCGCAGCACGGTGCGCGCGGCCAGATCTATGCCAGGCTGAGTGGCGGGCGTTTCGGCCAGGAAGTTCAGGCTCATGCCGAACAAGAGGGCGTAAAGCAGCTGGGGGCCACCGTAGTGTTCTGCCAGGAAGGTGGCCGCCAAGCCCACCATGGCCATGCTCAGCAGTCCGGGCAGGGCTTGGCGCCCTCGCACCAGATGGGGCGTGAATTGCAGGGCGGCTTGCATGCCCTCAGTCCTCGGGTGTGATGTGGTTGTCTTCCACGATCTTGCTCCATGACTTCAGGTCTTCACGCAGGGTCTGTGCAAACTGCTCGGGGGTCTTGATGGGTGGGTTGCTGAGGTTGAGTTGCAGAAATCGGGCCGATAAATCGGGCGACACCAGGATGCGGTTCACCTCTTTGTTGAGCTTGCTGGTGATCGCTGCGGGCAGACCCTTGGGCGCGAACAGGCCGTACCAGCCGTCGGTGTTGAACCTGAAGCCTTGCTCGGTCATGGTGGGAATGTCGGGCAGTGCCACTGTCCGGCCTGTGCCACTGACCCCCATGGCCTTGATCTTGCCGGCCTTGAGCAGCTGGGTGGAGGAGGTGGTGTCCACAAAGGCGATCTTCAAGGTGCCGTTTTGCAGATCGGTCAGGATCGCCGTCATGGCTTTATAGGGCACGTGGTTGAGCTTCATGCCAGTCTGATTTTCCAGGGCGGCCATCACCAAATGGCCACTGGAGCCGATGCCGAAGGAGGCGTAGTTGTATTTGTCAGGGTTGGCCTTGATGTGCGCTACGAACCCTTTCATGTTGTCAGCAGGAAAGTCGGCGCTGGTCACCAGGTAAACGCCGCCAGCGCCCACTTGCGCCACTGGCGTCAGATCCTTGAGCACATCGTAGGGTGGCTTCTTGGGCATGGCCTGCGCCATGACGGTATAGGCCGCAGGCGTGAACAGCAGGGTGTGCCCGTCTGCCGCCTGTGCCATCACGTCGCGGGTGGCCAGTGCGCCGCTGCCTCCGGGCTTGTTGTCGATGATCACCGGTTGCTTGAGGCTGACGGAGAGCTGCTGCCCGATCATGCGCATCAGCAGATCGCCGCCGCCGCCAGCGCCCCCTGCCACCACCACGCGCAAGGGCTTGCTGGGCCAGGTGTCTTGCGCCTGGACTGAGAAAGCCAGACCAGTGGCAAGCAGCACAAGCGTGCGGCGCGTCAAGGTGTTCAATGAGATCATTTTCGGCTCCTGTGGGTCATTGCGGGAGTTTGGTGCAAGCGTCATCGAGCATGGGCAAAGCCATTTCCATGGCCTCGATGCCTTGCAGGCTGACAATTTTGAGCACATCGAGTATCTGAGCGCGTGTCGCCCCCATGGCCAATGCGGCTTCAATGTGCCGCTGCGTGCCGTGGGCATAGAGGTGTGTGATGGCGGCATCGCCCGAAATGCACAGCAACTCGATCCACAGGGGCGGCAGCACACCGTCCGTCCAGAGCGGCAGGCCCATGGCCAGGAAGCGTTCCAGCCAGACCGGGTCCCAGCGCGAGAGGGTTTCCCACAACGGGTTGAACTGGCCGCGTGCACGAACGGCATCTGTGACGGGTGTGGCAATCGTGGGCGCGGCCTCATTGGCCAGGCCTTGGGCACTCAGTTCGGCATCCAGCATGGGCACACCCAATGCCAGTGCATGGATGCCGATCACCGCAGCCAGCTTGAAGACCGCCAGGATCTCGGCGCGTGTGGCACCCAGGCGCAGGCATTCACGCAGGTGGCGTTGCACACCGGGGGCGTACAGGTGGGTGGCGGTGACGTCGATGTTCAACCGGATCAATGCGGCCAGTTTGGGGTCTAGCGAAGCGCCTGCGCTTTGCTCCGCCAATGCTGTCCAGGCATCGGCCCATCGCGGATCGGTGGCGTGCAGGCGGTTCAGTTCTTGGGGATTCATGGCGAGGTCCTTGTGCAACAGGGTCAGATCACCGAGCCGCCATTGGGGCTGAGCACCTGACCGACCATGTAGTGTTCGCCGGCCAGGTGCAGCACCGTGGCCACGTACTCTTCAACCGTCCCGAACCGGCCCCTCGGACAGCTTTGCCACAGGCGGTTGCGGGCTTCTTCGCCGATGGTGTCGAGGTAATTCAGAAACGCCGGTGTGGCCACGCCGCCTGGCGCCATGGCATTGACCAGAATGCCTGCGCCCACCACCTCATGCGCCACCGCACGCGTGAACGCCACCACAGCGCCTTTGGTGGCGCTGTAATGCGGGGCGAAAGCGCTTTTAGCCGAAATGCCGGCTATCGAAGCGATGTTGACGATGCGCCCATAGCGCTGGGGCTGCATCAGTTTGAGCGCTTCGCGTGTGCAATAGAAAACGCCATGCACATTGACGCCCCAATAGCGATGCCAGTCTTCATCGCTCATTTCGGCGGTGAAGTTCAGTGTGTCGCGTGGCACCGGTGTGCTGTTGTAGGCGTAGAGCTTGTTGCGGCGCTCGGTGTCTGCCGGACGGTTGGGGGTCAGGGCTGCGTTGTTGACCAAGATGTGCAGGGCGCCAAAGCGCGCGCGCGTGGCATCGAACATGGCCCGCACGGCAGTGCTGTCGGAGACATCGCAGGGCACCGCCAAGCATTCGGCACCCGTGGCGCGCACGGCCTGCTCTGTGGCTGCCAGCGCGTCCTGATTGACATCGCAAACCACCACACTGGCGCCTTCACGCGCCAAGCCGACGGCAATGCCCTGACCCAGACCGGGCCCTACGCCGGTGACCAGGGCGACCTTGTCTTTGAAGGATGTGCCCATCTCAGGCCACCACCTGGCCAGGCACGGTGAAGCCCAGCTGTCCGGGGCGCCGATTGGGGGCCAGGCCCAGCTGGGCGATGGTTTCGTCGGCATCGCGGTACCACTCGCCGATCTTGTAGATCTGCTTGGCTTGCGCACCTGTGGCGATTTCACGGCCCAGTTCGCGCGACATGCGCACCATCTGTTCGATCTGTTGCACCGAAGTCATGCGCTCCCCTTTTTTACCCCACAGGTTGTCTTCAATGCCCACGCGCACATGCAGGCCCATGGCGATGGCCATGTTGTTCATGGGCGCCATGGCACGCATGGCACTTTCCATGGTCAGCACGGCACCCGGTGGTGTGCGGCGCACGAACTCGATCATGTCGGCGGGGTGCCAGCCTGCAGCACCGCCACCGATGGCCACGTAGTTGAGCACCAGAGGTCCGGTGTACAGACCCTGGCGGATCAGACGCTCCACTGTTTCAAGTTGGTGCACATGGCCCAGCATGAAATGAGGTTGAACGCGTGCCTGAGACAGGCGCTTGAGGTGTTCGACAAAAAAGTCGGGCGTGGCGTCGACGACCATGTTGGTGTAGGCCTTGAAATACTCCGGCTTTTCCAGCAGCGTGCCGCGAATGTCATCGGCCGACAGCATTTCAGTGATGTTCATCTGGCTGGAGTTGATGGCGATGGTCACCTGGTCCGGTGCAGGGCTCAGTTCGGCCAGCATGTGGCGCGTGTCGTGGTCCAGCCATTTGGCCTGGGCGCCTTCACCTTCAGGGGCAAAAGAAATTGAACCACCGACTTGCAGCAGCATGTCGGGCACGGCTTCACGCAGGCGAGCCAGCATCTCGTTGAACTTGGACAGGCGCTTGCTGCCCTTGCCATCTTCTTCGCGCACATGCACATGCAGCACGGTGGCGCCGGCGTTCCAGCAATCCACTGCCTTCTGGATCTGCTGGTCCATGCTGACCGGAATGTCGGGCGAGTCACCGGGCAGGTATTGGGGGCCGTACGGGGCCACCTGAATGACCAAGGGTTGCTGGTTTTCGGGGTAGAAGTTGTCGTCGAGAAATTCCATGGGTCGCTTTCCGTGAAAGAGGAGGTGTCATGGAATTCTCGAAAATGTCAGGCATTTATATTGATCATTTTGTTTTATTGATTTATCATTTTGTCGCATGCGGACTCAGGTAAACCCTCGCACCCAGCTGGGCAACGACTCCTTGCCCATCGGTACTTTGGGGGTGATTGCCGCCGTGCTCAAGTCTCGTGGTGTGGACGCGCAAGCCCTGATGCGGCGTTTTGGCATCCATCCGCGTGCGCTAAATGACCCCTTGCAACCGTCCGCCCTGCAGCTGCACGGGCGGATCATGCAGGCCGCCATCGAAGCCACTCAGATCGAGCACCTGCCCTTGCTGGTCGGTGAACGCTCTCAACTGGACAATGTGGGGCCTGTCAAAGCCCTGGCATTGAGCGCATCCACAGCCGGCGAGGCACTGGACAACCTGATGCACTATGCCGGCCTCTGGTACAAGGGGATCCAGTTCCATTTGGAATTCGACCAAGGCTATGCGGTGCTCAGCTTCACCACGGAAATCCAGTTCGAGGGACGTGAGGCTTTGTTGACGGCATTTCTGGCCGGTGCTGTGCGCAATCTTCGGCTTATCCTGGGACAAGACTGGAGGCCAGCCCTGGTGCGCATGGCCCATCGCCGTCCTGCGGACGTGGGTCCCTATTCCGGCTTGTTCAAGGCGCCGGTCCTGTTTGATCAACCGCGCCACGAACTGCTTTTTCCGCAAGCCGATCTGGCGCGGCGCAGTGAGCGGGCGGACCCTCAGCTCGAAGCTTTTTTGAAACGCCAGCTCGATGCACTGAAGGCGCAGCAACCAGCGTCATTTCAGGCGCAGGTGCTGGGGCTGGTGCAGGGCATGCTGCTGCGGGGTGATTGCAGCAATGAGCGCCTGGCCGCACAACTGGGCATCCATCGACACACGCTGTACAGGCGCTTGATGGCAGAAGGCACGACCTACGAAGCATTGCTTGAACACGCACGTCAACAGCTGGCGCAAAGCATGTTGATGGACACCGAAATGCGGTTGGCCGAAATTGCCGCCGTATTGGGGTATTCGGCACAGGGCAATTTTTCGCGAGCTTTCATGCGTTGGGTCGGGATGAGTCCTTCCCGATGGCGTTCAACGGCTGGCCGGGTCCAGTCCCGTGCCACGCACGATCTCCGCCACGGCGGGTGATGTGAAGAAGCGCACCAGCTGCTGTGCCGCAGTGGGTTCGGCCGCGCCCTGCACCAGCGCCGACGAGAAAAAAATGGTTTGCTGCACGGCGTCCGGCAGCGTGCCCACAAAGTCCAGTTCCTTGAAGTAAATGAGTTCGCTCACCTGCTGGAAACCCAGTTCGGCATCGCCACGCGCCACCACCGCCCCCACCCGCTCGCTGTAGATCTTTTTGGCAGTCTTTTGCATTTGTTCCGCAATGCCCAGTTTGGGGAACATTTCGGTCGAAAGGTAGGTGCCGCTGGCGCTGGCCGAGTACGCGACCGACTTGGCGTTCAGCAGGGTTTGCTTGAGGGCTTCCACGGTGCTGATGTCGGGTTTGGGTGTGCCTTTGCGCACGGCCACGCCGATCTGCGAACGGGCCAGATCGACTCGGCTGCCGGGCACCAGTTTGCCGTCTTTCATCAATGCTTCCAGGCCACCTTCGGACAAGACCACCAGGTCAAATTTTTCACCGCGTGCGAAGCGGCTCGGAATCGAATCGGGAGCATTGCCGATGGAGGCACCGAAGGAGCTGATGACTTTGTGGCCCGAAGCGGCCTCGAAGATCGGCACCAGTTTTTTGTAGGCTTCGGTGAAGGCGCCCGAGGTGACGACGCGAATCTCGGCGGCTTGTGCGGCCAGCGTGGCAAAGACCAGCAGGGCGCTGGCCAGCAGGCCTCGGCGAGTGAGGAAGGTGAAGAGTTTCAAGGTGGGTCTCCGTGGTGTTGTGGTGTTTTCAGTCCATCGTGATCTTGCGTTCACGGATGATGCGGCCCCAGGTGGCCGTTTCCTTTTCCATGGTTTTCGCCAGTTCCTCGCGTGTGCCGGGTTGCGGCGTCAGGCCGTGGCTGTTGAGGGCTTCGACCACATCGGGCGATTTGAGCACTTTCACCAGCTCGGTGTTCCAGCGGTCCAGGATCGGCTTGGGCACTTTGGACGAGGCCACAAAGGCGTACCAGTTGGTGGCCGAGAAGCCGGGGTAGCCCGACTCGGCAATCGTTGGGACCTTGGGCAGGGCCGTCAGGCGCTGCAGGCCGGTGCTGGCGATCGGGATGAGCTTGCCACTCTCGATGTGCGGCAGCGAGGTCGAGAGCGTGGAGTAATAAGCGGCGACACGGCCGCCCAGCAGGTCCTGCAGCGCTGGCGCGCCGCCCTTGTAGGGCACATGCTGGGTGTCGATCTTGGCCATGTCGTTGAGCAGTTCGCCGGCCAGGTGCGAGGCCGAACCGGGACCGGTGGAGGCAAAATCCAGCTTGCCGGGGTTCTTCTTGGCGTAGGCCACGAAGTCGGCGAAGGTCTTGATGCCGGTCTGCGCACCGACCACCAGCACGTTGGGGAAGTTCACGCCCATGGTGATGGGGGAGAGGTCTTTCACCGGGTCGTACGGCAGCTTCATCATGTGCTGCGCGATGGTGAGGGGGCCGACCGAGCCGAACAGGATCAGGCTGCCGTCCGAAGGGCCTTGCGCGGTGTACTGGTGGGCGATGTTGCCGCCTGCGCCGGCACGGTTGTCCACCACCACCGAGGCACCCATGTTTTCACCGAGCTTCTTGGCGATGATGCGCGCACCGGTGTCGGCCGCGCCGCCTGCGGCAAAGCCGACCACCATGGTGATGGTTTTCTTGGGTGGAAATTCTTGCGCTGCTGTGGTGAGCGCAAGGCCGGCAGTCAGCAAAGCCAGGCCAGCGTGCAGAAAATGTCGTTTGGTCATGGGGGTCTCCGGGAACAAAGGCATGGGGTCAGTCTGCGCCCAAACCCAGGCGGTTGGGCTGGCGCTTTTCCACCGCATGGCGCAGCAGCGCTGCGGTACGGAAAATGCCGTGGGCGAACTTGTTGTAGGGCAGGGTGGCAAAGAGGGCCATCACGCTGCCCAGGTGCAGGGCCAACGCCGTCGGCATCTGGGGGTGGCCGCGCAGCAGCCACAAGGCGAGACCACTGGCACTCACCAGAAACAACAGACCGATGAAGCCATAGTCCATGGGCTTTTGCGCGGCATCGCCGTGCTGCGGGTGGCGTTGCAACTTGAGCCTGAACAAGCCCAGCGTGCCCATGCACAGCATCACGCCTCCCACGACGCCCAGCAGCTTGGGCAGGCTGGGCAGCGCATACGGCGCAGTCCAGCCGAAGGCGTAGTGGTAGAGCGTGCCCACGCTGGTGGCGGCAAAGCACAACATGAAGCCGTAGAAGGTCAGGTGGTGCGCTCGGCGGCGGCTCAGGGTGAAGGCGTCGTCCTCGTTGTTGCAGCCCTCGCCGTGGCCGCCATCCAGGTATTTCAGGCGCAGCACATCGTGGGTGGCTTCTGCAGCAGCCGGTGGTGTGACCGGCGCGCCCGTGGTGACCGGGCCGATGTCTTGCCAGAAGCGCTGCACACCCAAGGCGAGTGCGAGCACAGCGAACAGGAACACGGGCGCGAACAGGCTCACCAGAAAGTTGTGCGGGAAGATGGCGTAGAAATCTTTCGCGTTGCCCGTCTTGTCTGAAGCCAGCCAGATGAACAGTGCCAGACCCGCCGCCAGCGCCACAGACAAGGTCAAGCCATTGCGCTGGTAGAGCCGGCCCAGCGCTGCGGGCCAGGCGTAGTCGGCATAGGTCTGGCCACGCACCGTGGCCATGGCCTGCGGTACGTTCACCGCGAACTCGTGCGGTGGTGCGTATTGGCAGGCGTGCAGGCAGGCGCCGCAGTTGTGGCACAGGTTGGCCAGAAAGTGGATATCGGCCTTGCCGAATTCCAGGCGCCGCGTCATGGCCGGGAACATGGCGCAAAAGCCTTCGCAGTAGCGGCAGGCGTTGCAGATCTGCAGCTGGCGCGCGACTTCGGTTTCGGGTGCCGTCAGTTCGCCATTCGCCAGGGCCTTGGCTTCGCGTGTGAGGGCTTCAAGCTGCTGCATGTTGCGCCTCCATCGTGGTTTTCGCGGCCTTGGCGGCATTCGTTCCGGCAATGCGGCCAAACGCGGTGCCAATCGACATGCCCACGCCTGCGGTGTAGCCCTTGCCCAGCACATTGCCGGCCATCATCTCGCCAGCCACGAACAGGTTGGCGCTGGGCACGTCGCCAAAACGCACGGCGGCGGTATCGTCGGTCTTCAGGCCCAGGTAGGTGAAGGTCACACCCGGGCGCACCGCGTAGCCGTAGAACGGCCCAGTGTCGATGGGGCGCGCCCAGTGGGTCTTGGCAGGGCTCACGCCTTCGGTGTGGCAGTCGTCCAGCGTGGTGTGGTCGAACGTGCCTTCGCGGCAGGCGGCGTTGTAGTTCTCCAGGGTCTGCATGAAGGTTTCCGCCGGCAGGCCCAGCTTTTGCGCCAATTCGGGCATGGTGTTGGCCTGTACGCCAGGAAACACCGGCGGCATGAAGCGGCCGACCGCCTTGCTGTCGATGATGGAATAAGCGATCTGCCCCGGCTGCTGTGCCACCAGACGGCCCCAGATGGCGTAGCGCTTGGGCCAGAAGTCTTCGCCTTCGTCGTAGAAACGCTGGCCGTCGCGGTTGACCACCACGCCCAGCGACACACAGTCGATGCGGGTGCAGATGCCGCCGTCGTACAGCGGTGCGCGCGCGTCGATGGCCACCATGTGCGCCTGCGTCGGGTCGCCGATGCGGTCGGCCCGGTGGTCTTCGAGCAGGTGCTTGAGCAGCGTGCCCTGGTTGAATTGGGTGCCGCGGATCAGGAAGTTCTCAGCGGGCCACTCACCACGCTCGTTCTGGCCCCAGGCCTCGCGCAGCCAGTCGCGGTTGGACTCAAAGCCGCCTGCTGCCAGTACACAGGCATTGGCCGTCAGGCGCTCAGAGCCCTCAGGTGTGTGGACATGCGCAGCGACAAAGCGGCCATCTTCGACTTCGATGCGTTCCACCTTGGCTTCGTAGCGGATCTGCACGCCCAGCTTTTCGGCGCTGCGGTAGTAGGCGTTGACCAGGGCTTTGCCGCCGCCCATGAAAAAGGCGTTGGTGCGCGCCACATGCAAAGCGCCCGACAGCGGCGGCTGAAAGTGCACGCCGTGCTTTCGCATCCAGTCGCGGCAGGTGCTCGACGCCCGGATGGTCAGACGGGCAAGGTGTTCGTTGGTGATGCCGCCGGTGACCTTGAGCAGGTCTTGCCAAAACTCTTCTTCGGGGTAGGCGTCCACCAGCACGTCCTGCGGTGCGTCGTGCATGCAGCGCAGGTTGCGGGTGTGGCCTGAATTGCCACCTCGCCATTCGCGTGGGGCGGCTTCGAGCAGGGTCACGCGGGCGCCTGCTTCGGCGGCCATCAGGGCCGCGCAAAGCGCGGCGTTGCCGCCGCCAATCACCAGCACATCGGGGTGCATGTCATTCCTTGAATCGCTCATCGCCGCGCAGTGTCGGTGAACTTTCGGGATTTGTGAAATGAAATATTGGTGTCGATTGTTGCGATTTATGCATTAACGGCGCGTGGCCGACTTGCCGAAGTGTTGCAGGGTCAGTGCATGGAAGACGGCGGCCGCAGGCGACAGGTCGGCCGGTTTGCGCCGCAACAGCGTGACGCGGCGCTTGACCACAGGGCCGGTGAGCGGGATCTTGACCACGTTGGGCCGGTCACCGTTTTCAAAGGTGGACGCGGGCAGGATGGCGCAACCCACGCCGGCCGCGACCAGGTTGATGGCGGTGGCGTGGTGCTGCACCTCGTAGTGGCCGCTCAGGCGGATGCCGCGTTGTGCCAGCTGGTAGTCCAGGAACATGCGGGTGGCCATGAAGCTGCTGACCACGCTCAGGTCCACACCCTGCAGGTCGGTCCAGCTGACGGTGTCGCGACCTTGCAAAGGGTGTGGTGTGGGGCACAGCAAGGTCAACGGGTCTTCGAACAGGGCGATTTCTTCGAGCTCGGCATGGGCTTCGCCGTTGATGGCAATGCCCAGTTCGGCTTGCCCGTCGAGCACCGCGGCCCGCACATCGTGCGAGGACGCGTCGTGCAATCGCAATGTATTGCCCGGATGGCTTTGCGCGTAGGCCTTG
>Ga0228703_1001136_pt1 | contig 16924 bp, 18 predicted proteins | sample McNCre217_Aug_MG_3_FD_178020 | JGI IMG/M metagenome (GOLD analysis project Ga0228703, IMG submission 178020) | Freshwater microbial communities from McNutts Creek, Athens, Georgia, United States - 29-17_Aug_MG | ecosystem: Environmental > Aquatic > Freshwater > Creek | place: USA: Georgia... | reverse complement strand
CGGTGCACAGGGCACGGGCCAGCTCCACCACTTTGCGCACGCCGTAAGGCAAGCCCGCCACCATCGAATCGCGGTGGTGTTGCAGGTCCAGGAAGTCGATGACTTCTTCAACCTTTTCACGCGCTTCGATTTCGGCCGCACGGGTTTTGCTGCTGAAAAACATCTCGCTCCACAGACCGGTTTTGCGGTGCGTGTGGCGACCGATCAAGAGGTTTTGCAGCACCGTGGCGTGCTCGAACAACTCGATGTTCTGGAAAGTGCGCGCGATGCCCAAGCCAGCAATGTTGTGCGCGGGCTGATCGGTCAGGCGCAGCGTGCCATTCGGGCCAGCGTAGTCGATCGTGCCGGTGGTGGGCGTGTAGATGCGGCTGATGAGGTTGAACACCGTGGTCTTGCCTGCGCCGTTGGGGCCGATCAGGGTGAAGACTTCGCCGCGCTTGACGTCGAAGCTCACGTTGTTGACGGCCAGCACGCCGCCAAAGCGCACGCTCAGGTTTTGAGCTGAAAGGAGGATGTCGTCGTTCATTTGAGGCGGTCCGACTTCTGGAAGGATTTCTGGCGCTTGAACATGCCACGGCGGTAGAACGGGAAGAGCTGGAACCAGGTGCGCACCTTGAGCCAGCGGCCGTACAGACCCAGCGGTTCAAACAAGACGAAAGCGATCAGCACGATGCCGTAGACCGTGCCTTGCAGGCCGGTGGCACCGCCAATGGCCGCTGGCAAAAAGTCTTTGCCCATGGCAATCAGCTGCGGCATGACGATCAAAAAGGTCGCGCCCAAAAACGCACCATGCACCGAGCCCAAGCCACCGATGACCACCATCAAGAGCAAGTCGATCGACTGGATGATGTTGAACTGGTCGGGCGAGAGGAACTGGATCTTGTGTGCATACAAAGCGCCGCCAATGCCGGCCAGCGCTGCCGACAAGGCAAACGACAAGGTCTTGTAGCGGGCCAGGTGGATGCCCATGCTTTGCGCCGAAATTTCGGAGTCACGAATGGCGACAAAGGCCCGGCCTGTGGAGGAACGCAGCAAGTTGAGGATGGCCAATGTGGCCCCCACCGCCACCACCAGGCACAGGAAATAAAAAGACTCGGTGCTGTCCAGCGTCCAGCCCATCATGGCGGGCGGGTTGACGCTCAAACCGGCGTTGCCACCGGTCATGTGCTCCCAGCGGGCAATGCCCTCTTCGACGATGAAGCCAAAAGACAGTGTGGCCATGCCGAGGTAAATGCCCTTGACGCGCAACGCAGGCAAGCCGACCACCACACCGGCAATGGCCGAGAACAATCCGGCACACACCAGCGCCAGCGGAAAGGGCACACCAGCGTTGACCATCACCGCTTCGGTGTAGGCCCCTACCCCCAAAAAGGCCGCATGCCCCATGGAGAACAAACCGGTGAACCCGGCCAGCAGCATCAGGCCCAGACCCACCACCGCGTAGATCAGCACAAAGGTCAATTGCGCCAGCCAGTACTCGGCCAGCACCCAGGGCGCGGCCACCAAAAACAGCGCCAGCAAGCTGTACCAAAAGACATGGCCGCCGTGCTTGGCCAGCGCAATGTCCTGGTTGTATTGGGTCTTGAAAATAAATCGCATGATCGGGCCTCAGACTTTCTTGCGCAGCTTCTCGCCGAACAAGCCATTGGGCTTGAGCACCAGCATGAGCAAGACCACGATGTAAGGGGCAATGTCCTTGACGCCTTCAGGCAGATAAAAGCCTGCAAGCGACTCGACGATGCCGATGACCAGTCCACCCACAATGGCACCGGGCAAGCTGCCAAAGCCGCCCACCACCGCAGCGGGGAAAGCCTTCAGGCCAATGAAGCCCATGTTGGCGTGCACAAAGGTGATGGGGGCCAACAGCAAACCCGCTACCGCCGCCACACCGGCCGCCAAGCCCCAGACCAGACCGTTGAGGCTTTGCACCGGGATGCCCATGTAATAGGCCGCCAGCTGGTTTTGCGAAGACGCCTGCATGGCGATGCCCAGCTTGCTGTACTTGAACATGGCAAACAAACCCAGGCACAGCACCGTGGTGAAAGCGATCACCACCAGCTGCTCGGCCGCCACCACCAAAGCACCCATTTGCAAGACCTGTCCGGCATAGGGGACAGGCATGGTGTGGGTGTCGGTGCCCACATCGGGAATCATCGTGATCAGGCCACGCAACACATAACCCACCCCGATGGTGAGCATGACGATGGAGAAAGCAGGTTGACCCAGGATGGGGCGAATGACCAGGCGCTCCAGCAAGACCCCGAACACGCCCATGGCCACGATGGCTGCGGGCACGGAGACCCAGAAGGGTAAGCCCAGCCAGGTCATGGCGGCCAGACCCGCGAAGGCGCCGACCATCATCAGGTCGCCTTGGGCAAAGCTCACCGTTTCGGTGGCCTTGTAAATCAGCACGAAACCCAGGGCAATGAGTCCATAGATACAGCCCTGAGCCACACCGCTGATGAGCAGTTGCAGCACTTGCACGCTTGTCTCCTTCTTTGTACTTCTGTCGTCGAACATTCAGCCGCTTGGGCCTGTATGTACGCGAACCGTTCATTTGCGAACGGTCGTGCGATTGTGTCTGTCTTTCACGAGACTGACCCTAGGGGTTGTCCCCCATCCACAGTCACGTGCGGAGCATCAAGATCAACGCATGAGAGCATCCATACGCATTGGTTCCGGCCTGGGTTTTTACGGCGACAACTGGGAGCCTGTGGCAGCCAGCATTGAGCGCGGCGATGTGCAGTACATCGCCAGTGACCACCTGGCCGAACTCACTCTGGCCATCTTGCAAAAAGACCGTCAACGCGATCCCACGCTGGGCTATGCACGGGACGTGATCCCCATGCTGATGCGGCTGTGGCCGCTCATGCAGGCGCGTGGTGTGAAGTTCGTCTGCAACGCAGGCGGGCTCAACCCCATGGGCTGCGCGCAAGCGGTGCGCACGGCCTTGGCAGGCAAAGGCTGGCACCCGCGCATCGCGGTGGTGTCGGGCGACGATGTGCTGCATTTGCTGCAGGATGCACAAGCGCGTTTTGACCACATGATGAATGGCCGCGATGTGGCCGATGTGCGCGAGCGCCTGGTGTTTGGCAATGCCTACCTGGGTGCACAGCCCATCGTGGAAGCTTTGGCGCAAGGCGCTGAGATTGTGATCACGGGGCGCGTGGCCGATGCGGCCTTGTTTCTGGGCCCCTTGGTGCATGGCCTGGGCTGGAAACTCTCGGATGCCCAAACCCCCGAGGACTTCAACCACTTGGCGCAGGGCCTGAGCGTGGGGCATTTGCTGGAATGCTCAGGCCAAGGCAGCGGCGGCAATTTTGGTGATCAGGGCCATTGGCAAAACATTCCGGATCTGGCCCACATCGGCTACCCGATTGCCGAAGTGCTGGCCGATGGCACCGCCATCATCACCAAAGCGCCGGACACCGGCGGACTGGTGAACTTTGACACCGTGCGCCAGCAATTGCTCTACGAGGTGCACAACCCGCATGCGTATTACTCGCCCGATGTGGTGCTCGACATGGGGCAGATCCAGTTGCACGATGAAGGCCACAACCGCGTGCGATTGACCGGCGCACTGGGCTCGCCCCCCACCGATCAACTCAAGGTGGTGGCGGGCTTCAAGGACGGCTTCAAGGCCGACATCACCTGGGGCTTTTCATGGCCCGATGCTTGGGACAAAGTGCAAGCGGCCGAGCGCATCGTGCGCGAACAATTGCGCGAGCGAAAAATTCCTTTCGACGAATTGTTTGTGGAATACCCCGGCCTGAATTCAGCGCACGGGGCTTTGGCACTGCTACCCCCTGCAGCCGAGCTGAACGAACGACACGAGATCTGGGTACGCATGGTGCTGCGCACACCGAGCAAAGCAGCCGCCGATGGCTTTGGCAGACTCTTTCCGTGGATGGCCTTGAGTGGCCCGGCCTACACCTGCGGCTTCCAGGGCTTGAACAACACGAGCGAGTTGCTGGGCATCTGGCCGACCTTGATGGCGCGTGAGCAGGTGCATGCGCATGTGCAAATGCTGGAGGTGCACGCATGAGCACAACATTACGCATCCCGCTGGTGCAACTGGCCCACGCCCGCAGCGGCGACAAAGCCGACTGGGTGGACTTTGGCCTGTTCGCCTGGAACGAAGCGGGTTACCGCATCCTCGAACGCGAAGTGACGGCGGCCAAAGTGCAAGCGCATTTCGCGCCCTGGCTGCCAGGCCAGGTGGATGTCTGGCTGCTGCCCAACATCCTGGCCATCAAGCTGGTGCTGCACGGTGCACTGCAAGGCGGCGGTGCTCGCAACCTGAGGCTGGACAACTTGGGCAAGGCCATGGGCGCTGCGCTCTTGCGCATGGAGATCGAGCTCAGTGCCGAAGAGTTCGAGCAGGCACAAAAAAGCCCCCGAAGGGGCTGGTGGCCGGACGCTTAAAACGCGTCCATCTTCAGCGCTCTGCCCAGCGCGCCAGACGGACTCATTCCGAAATGGGCAGTCCCACCAATTGCTGCAATTGGGCCAAATCCAGGCCATCCACCTTGTCCACCAGCTTCAAGCCTTGCGGGGTGCAAGCCAGTGTTGCCAGATCGGTGTAAACGCGTTTGACGCAGCCAATCGCGGTCAGGGGGTAGGTACAGGTCTGCACCAACTTGCTCTCGCCGGCTTTGGTCAGCAAGTCCATCATCACCCAGGTCTGCTTGGCCCCAACCGCCAGGTCCATCGCGCCGCCAACGGCCGGAATGGCCCCCGCTTCGCCGGTGCTCCAGTTGGCCAAATCGCCCGTGGCCGAGACCTGAAAAGCGCCCAGCACACAAATGTCCAGATGCCCGCCACGCATCATGGCAAAGCTGTCGGCATGGTGGAAAAAAGCGCCGCCCGGCAACAAGGTCACAGGCTGTTTACCGGCATTGATGAGGTCGTAGTCCTCCTCGCCCGCCACAGGTGAGGCGCCCATGCCCAATATGCCGTTCTCACTGTGCAAGATCACCTCACGCCCAGCCGGAACATGGTTGGCCACCAGGGTGGGCATGCCAATGCCCAGGTTCACGTAAGCACCATCGTGAATGTCCTGCGCCACGCGTTTGGCCAGTTCATCCTTGCTTCGACGTTGGTAAGTGTTCATGTGCGTCACCCTGCTTTCTTGAATCCGCCACCTTGGGTGGCCACGCGATCGATCTGCAACACACGGCTCACGTGGATGCCTGGCGTGACGATGTGTTCGGGATCGAGCTCGCCCAGGCTCACCAACTCGTGCACGGTGGCCACCGTGCGCTTGGCGGCGGTGGCCATGACGAGTCCGAAATTGCGCGCCGCCTTGCGGTAAGTCAGATTGCCCCAGCGGTCACCGCGCTCGGCTTTGATGAGGGCGAGATCGCCGTAAATCGGGTATTCGAGCACATAGTGGCGGCCATTGATTTCACGGGTTTCCTTGCCCAATGCCAGCTCGGTGCCAAAGCCCGTGGGTGTGAAGAAAGCGCCAACACCCGCACCGGCAGCACGCAGGCGTTCGGCCAAATTGCCCTGCGGCACGAGCTCCAGCTCGAGCTTGCCACTGCGGTACAAACCGTCAAAAACATGTGAATCTGTTTGCCTGGGAAAGCTGCAGATGATCTTGCGCACGCGACCGGCCTTGAGCAAAGCGGCCAGACCCGTGTCGCCATTGCCCGCATTGTTGTTGACCACGGTGAGGTCCTTGGCGCCTTGTGCGATCAAGCCATCGATCAATTCATTGGGAATACCGGCGGTGCCAAATCCACCGATGAGCACCGTCGAGCCATCGGCCACCGGGCCCAGTGCATCGGCCATGCTTTGCGCTATTTTGTCGATCATGTTCGCATCTCAATGGAAGGTGATTCGCACGAGTATCTACCAAGCGGGGATGCCCTCATGAATGAATGGCGAATGGGCCGAAACGGTTCAAACCGGGCATGGCGTGCCCTGGTGTGCCAGCATTCGCAGGCTTGGCGTCCCCTGTGCGCCAAGCTCGGGCATCCACACTGTCATGAACAAGCTGCGCACCGCCTTGGACTGGCCGTCTTTGCTGACCTCGGCCGACATGCGTCCGGTCACCACATGGCCCGCGCCTGCCGCATGCACTTGTACGTCTTCAAAAGACACGCTCAGGTACTTCAAGCTGCCACTGGCCAGTTTGGCCAGATAGGTGGACTTGCTGTCTCGCGCCCCCGTGGAATGGACATAGACCAAACCATCGGACAGCAGACCATTCAGGGCCGCGGTGTCACCGTTCAGCATGGCTTGGCGGCGTTGCTCTTCAGCGATCAATGCGCTCATTTGCTGGATTCCGTTTTGATGTTCAAGTTTGGAAAAGCCATCGACGTGATCACCTCACGCACAGGCTTGTGGCTCAAGATTGTTTGGACAAACCAGGCGCACCTGACTGCCGTCAGGGACACCTGCCTTGTCGCGGCCATCTTTTGGATGAGTTGCCAAGGGGGCGTCTGGCCTCAATCCAGCTTCACGCCAGCTTTGCGAATGGCCGGTCCCCAAAGGGCATCGTCCTGTTTGAGAAAGGCTGCAAATTCGGCCGAAGTTTGACCCTTCAAGTCACCGCCATAAGAGCGCCATTTGGCGATCAATTCGGGGTTCTGGCTCGTGGCTTTTTGCATGGCTTCACCCAGCTTGGCCACGATCGGCGCTGGCGTGCCTGCAGGTGCAAACAAACCGATCCAGGCGGTAGGGCTGTAGTCTGGCAAACCCGCTTCGGCGAAGGTGGGCACATCCGGGAAGTTGGGATGCCGCGTCTTGCCCGTCAGTGCCAGGATCTTGAGCTTGCCCGCCTTGACGTTGCCAATCGCCGCAGGCAAGGCGTCAAAAATCACATTGACCTGACCTGCCACCAAATCGGCATAAGGGCTCGAAGTGTTGTAAGGCACGAAGTCGATCTTGACCCCGGCATTCGAAGCAAACCACTCACCAGCCAGGTGAGAGTAACTGCCGACCCCCGATGTGGCTGCTGTGAGCGAACCTGGCTGCTTTTTCAAGCGTTCAATGAGCTCCTTGGCATTTTTCTCGGGCACGCTGGGGTGCGCCGTCAAGGCCGTGTTCAACAGGCCCACGATGCTGATGGGCACATAGTCGCGCTCCACCTTGTAGGGCACCTTGGCGCCATAGGTGTAGGGCAGCACCGACATCGAGGTGGTCGAACCCATCACCAGGGTGTAGCCATCGGGTATGGCTTTGGCACCGGCCTCCATGCCAATCATGGTGGCCGCGCCCGGACGGTTTTCCACCACGACCGATTGCCCCAAGGCCTTGGACAACTCCAGCGCAATTTCGCGGGTGTTGGCATCAGGGCCCGTGCCCACCGGGAAAGGGGCAATGATCTTGATGGGCTTGTTCGGATAGTCCTGGGCCATGGCGGGCAAGGCACTGAACAAGGCCAGAGCCAAAGTGGCCAAGCCCATGCGGCGGATGGTGTGGTTCATTGGGATGTCTCCTGTTGTTTGAAAGTGAAGACCTGAAGGGTCTGTGGAGATTCTTTCAAATCAAATAAATTCTCACCATGGGATAAACCATTAGTTTTTTATGGGCCAATCAAAATAGAATTGATTAAAATTTCGCAAACGGAGACTTCATGCCCAACCCTCTTGGCCAAAAAAATTCACTGCTGTTCAGCCACATGGGCTTCTATGTACGCGACCTCGAACGCATGGCCCGCTTTTACAAAGAGGTGATGTGTTTTTTTGAAACCGATCGTGGCGATCTGGGCCCTGTGCAACTGGTCTTCCTCAGCCGAGACCCCACCGAACACCACCAGATCGTGCTGGCCTCGGGCCGTCCTGCTGACCTGTCGTTCAGCGTGATCAATCAGATTTCCCTTCGCGTGCCCGACCTGGCGACGCTGCGCACGGTGCGTGACCGAGTGCAAGCTGACCCCGATGTGAGTGATCTGGTCTGCGCCACTCACGGCAACGCGGTATCGATCTACTTTCGGGACCCTGAAGGCAACCGCCTGGAAGTGTTTCTGGATACGCCGTGGTACTGCGAGCAACCGCTGCGCGAGGCGATCGATCTGGACCAAAGCGACGAGGCCGTGATGGCCTTTGCAGAGGCCTTGGCACGCAGCCGTCCCAAGTTCCGCAGCCGCGCCGATTGGATCGCTGAAATGGCGCAGCGCATGGGCTACAAAGCATGAGCAGCACCTTGTTCGATGTGGCCGTCATTGGCTACGGACCAGCAGGTGCCACGCTGGCCAACTTGCTGGGGCAATACGGCTTGTCGGTGCTGGTGCTCGAGCGCGAGGCCGAGATCTACCCCCTGCCCAGGGCCATCCATTTCGACGGCGAAATCATGCGGGTCTTCGAGACTGCCGGTTTACGCCCACAGGTCGAGACCATCTCGCGCCCCGGCCTCAAAGGCATGTACTTCAACAACGCCGATGGCGAGACCTTGCTGATCCGTGCGGGCACCCAGGAACACGGCCCCCACGGCTGCGCCACCAACCATTATTTTCACCAACCCGATCTCGAAGCCGTGCTGCGCTCTGGCTTGCAGCGCTACCCGCAGGTGCAAGTGCGCACCCGCCACGAAGTCACCGCCATCCAGGACGGCCTTGACGCGGCCACACTGCAAGTCACCGACTTGCAAACACAAGAAAGTCATACCTTGCAAGCCCGCTATGTGGTCGGCTGCGACGGCGCCCGCTCGCTGGTGCGCAAAGTGCTGGGCACCCGCATGCGCGATCTGGGCCTGCACCAACCATGGCTGGTGTTCGATGTGCGACTCAAAACCGACGTCCCCGGCCTGCCTGACCACACGGTGCAGCACTGCGACCCGGCTCGCCCCATGACGTATTGCAACGTGACCGGCAACCGCCGCCGCTGGGAAATCATGCTCATGCCGGGTGACAAACCCGAGTTAATGGTCCAGCCCGAAACACTGTGGCAAATGGTGCGCAAATGGGTCACGCCCGATCAGGCCGACATCGAACGCGCCGTCATCTACACCTTCCACTCGGTGATGGCCGAAGGGTGGCGCCAAGGCCGATTGATGCTGGCCGGTGATGCGGCGCACCAGACGCCGCCCTTTCTGGGCCAGGGCATGTGTGCGGCCATCCGCGATGTGTCCAACCTGGCCTGGAAGCTCCATGCTGTTTTGCGCGGCCATGCAGACGATGCGCTGCTGGACACCTACGAAAGCGAACGTTCGCCACACGTGCAGGCCTTCATCGACCTGGCCGTCAAGCTGGGCGACATCATCCAGACCACCGACCCGCAGGCAGCTATCGAACGCGACGCCAAATTCAAAGCCGGTCAGCCCGAGATTTTCCAGTTCCCGGCACCGCGCCTGGGCCCCGGCGTCTGGCAAGGCGAGCAGGCTCCTGTGGCTCAGATCTTCCCGCAACCCACCCTGGCCAATGGCCGCCTGCTGGACACGCTGCTGAGATTGAACTTTGCGGTCTTGGGCGAGGACAACGTGTTGGCTGCCGTCAGCGAAGACACCCGTGAACGCTGGCAGGCACAAGGCGTGGTCACCGTGCCTGCGAGCGACCCTGAACTCAAAGCCTGGCTCGACCAGCAAGGCGTGCGCGCCGTGCTGCTGCGCCCTGACCGCTACGTCTTGGGCGTGGCCCAAAACAGTGGCGAACTCGATCGACTCAGTGCCTTGCTGCCTGCTGCGGCAGCCTTGGCCCACGGGTGTTGAACTGCCACACCATGACCGATAAATCAGACAAAGCCGACACCAGCCTCGCCCGCATGCTGAGCGTGCTCGACCTGTTTTCTGACCAGCGCCTGCACTGGAGCGCCGAAGACATCAGCGAAGCGTTGGGCGTGTCGATACCGACCAGTTACCGCTACCTCAAGACCCTCAGCGATGCGGGCCTGTTGCGGCGCGGCAGCGATGCCCAATTTGCGTTGGGGCCTCGCATCGTCGTGCTGGACCACTTGATTCGCCAGGCCGACCCTGTGCTGCAATGCGGCATCCCCTTCATGAAAGAGCTGGTGGATCAGACCGGTTTTGACTGTGTGGTCTCCAGCATGCACGGCGATCAGCTGCTGGACACCCACCGCGAATACGGCACCATGCCCGCCAACTTGAGTTATGGCCGTGGACGCCCGCGCCCGCTGTTCCAGGGCGGCGCAGCCAAGGTCGTCCTGGCAGGGCTGCCCACACCTCAGCTGCACAAGTTATTGAACAGCCGCACCCAAGAGGTGGCCGCTGCAGGTCTGCCCACCGACTGGCCCAGTTTTCGGCGTTACTACAGCCAGATCCGAAAGCGTGGCTTCTATGTTTCCAACGGCGAACTCGAAACCACCTTGGCAGCCATTGCAGTCCCCTTGCAACAGGCGGACGGCACTGTGATCGGTGCCCTTTCGCTCGTGACCACGGTGCAACGCATGGCGGTGATCGACCACGCCAAGCTCACCCCCCTCATCCAGCGCGCCGCCCGCGAAATCTCTGCGCGGCTGCTTTGATGCTTTTCTTCTCCTTTGACTGAAAGACAAACCATGAAACTGATCAGCTTCCTGAACCAAGGCGTTGCCTCCTACGGCGTCGTGAACGGCGACGACGTGCTCGACCTGACCCCCATCTTGGGCGCACAAGCGCCCGACCTGAAAACGCTGATCGCCAAAAACCTGTTGGGCGCAGCAGCCGAAACAGCGAAGGCGAACCCGCCCACGCACAAGTTTTCGCAACTGCAACTCTTGCCGGTGATCCCCAACCCGGGCCAGATCTTTTGCATTGGCTTGAATTACGGCGAACACGTGCGCGAAACCGGACGCGAAGTCACCGAAGTGCCGACCATCTTCATCCGCCTGGCCGACTCTCAGGTCGCGCATGGCCAAGACATCGTGCGCCCACCCGAATCGCACCGCCTGGACTACGAAGCCGAGATCGCCGTGATCATTGGCAAGGGCGGCCGCCGCATCCAGGAAGCCGACGCCTGGGACCACATTGCAGGCTACAGCTGCTACAACGACGGCTCGGTGCGCGATTGGCAAATCGCCACCTCGCAGTGGACACCTGGCAAGAATTTTTACAAGACCGGCGGCTTTGGCCCCTGGATGGTCACCAGCGACGAGATCGCGCCAGCGCAAGTGATGCGCCTGCAAACCGTGCTCAACGGCCAAGTGCTTCAAGACACCACCACCGACAAGATGATCCACAGCATTCCGCGCCAGATCGCCTACATCTCCACATTCATCCCGCTGTCGCCTGGTGACGTGATCGTGACCGGCACCCCCGGAGGTGTGGGCAACAAGCGCACCCCGCAGATCTTCATGAAGCCCGGTGACGTGTGCGAGATCGTGGTGGACGCGATTGGCACGCTGCGCAACGGCATCCGCGACGACGCATGAGCACCGCCCATTCAACGGCAGACGCGAACGGCTACTTCAGCCGGATGCTGCGCGGCGAAACGCCCCCTGCGCCGGTGCTCACGCTGCTGGGCAGCCGGATCATTGCGGTGGACGCGGCCGCAGGCAGCCTGAGTGCCCGCTACGAAGCGCAGGCGGGGTTTCGTAACCCGGCGGGCACCGTGCAAGGCGGCATGCTCAGCGCCATGCTCGACGACCTCACGGCCAGCTTGGTCGATGCCACCCTGGCAGCAGGGCAAGGCGTGGCCACACTCAACCTCAACGTGTCCTTCCTGCGCCCGGCGCAAGTGGGCACGCTGCAGGGCGAGGCACGCATGCTGCGCCGTGGCCGCGATGTGTGCCATGTGATGGGCACATTGCTGCAGGACGGCAAAGAAGTGGCCACCGCCGTGGCAGTGTGCAAGATCGTCTCGGTACCCTCGTAGAACAACGTCGTTGCCGACATGAGCCGTCACATGCACTCGTCTCATCATTTCAGCATCGCTGCTCAGGAGACCACCCGATGAACAATTTCAAGATTGCCCCCAATGTCAGCCGCCTTGCCCACACCCTGGGCCGATTGTGGTTTCTGGCCCTGGGCCTGGTGGCCAGCTTGGGTATTGCGCAGGCCCAGGACGCTTGGCCCACGCGGCCCATCAAGCTGCTGGTGGGCTTTGCGCCTGGCGGCAGCAGCGACATGGTGGCCAGACTGATCGCCACGCCTCTGGGCGAGCGACTGGGGCAGCCGGTGGTGGTGGAAAACCGCGCGGGAGCGGGCGGCAACATCGCCGCCGATGCGGTGGCCAAAGCCACGCCCGATGGCTACACCTGGGTGCTGCTGCCCAGCGGGCATTCGAGCAACGCCGCGATGAAAAAGAACCTGCCCTTCGATCCGGTCAATGACTTCGCATGGGTCTCTACCGTCACCACCTACCCGCTGACGCTGTCGGTCAAACCGAACTCGCCGATCACCTCGTTTCGCGATTTCATACAGCGCGTGAAAAGCGAACCCAACCGCTACACCTACACCTCGGTGGGTGTGGGCACAGCCATGCATTTGTTTGGCGAGTGGCTGATGGCCGAAAGCGGCGGCGTGGCCACGCATGTGCCTTTCAAGGGCGGCACCGCCCCGATGATGGAGCTGTTGGCCGGTCGAGTGGACGTGATGATCGACACCATGACCACCACAGCGCCGCTGTTCAAGGACAACCGGGTGCGCGTGCTCGCGACCACTGCACCCGCAGGACAGTACGCCCTGCCGGGCGTGCCTTCTGTGGCGGACAGTTTTCCGGGCGTGGCCTTCGACTCATGGCTGGGTGTTGCGGGCACCAAAGGCACGCCGCCGTCCGTGGTCGATCGGCTCAACCGAGAACTGCGTGCTGTGCTGGAGCTGCCTGCGGTCAAGCAACGCCTGATCGACTGGGGTGGTCACCCACAGGCCAGCACGCCTGCAGAATTCCGCACCCGTGTGGACGGCGAGATCCGCCAACTCAGCCGCATTGTGGCCGAGCGCAAGATCGAGGCCCAGTGATCCGCTCTGCAGAAACCCAGGCCTACTGATGCGAGCTTGAACCAGCGGCAGCACGAGGGCTGCCGCCTCATGCTCAGACGCGCTCGAGGATCAGCGCAATGCCCTGGCCCACGCCGATGCACATGGTGCACAGCGCGTAACGGCCGCCGGTGCTGTGCAGGCGGTTGATGGCGGTGGTGGCCAAGCGGGCACCCGAAGCACCCAGTGGGTGACCCAATGCAATCGCGCCACCCCAGGCGTTCACGCGGGCGTCGTCGTCCTTCAAGCCCAGCATGCGCAGCACGGCCAGGCCTTGTGCAGCAAAGGCTTCGTTCAGCTCGATCACATCGATCTGGTCCAGCGTCAGACCCGTCTGGGCCAGCACTTTGAGCGTGGCAGGCGCTGGGCCAATGCCCATGATGCGGGGTGCCACGCCGGCGGTGGCCATGCCGACCACACGCGCTTTGGGCGTCAAACCATTTTTGGCGGCGCTGGCTTCATCGGCCAGCAGCAAGGCGCAAGCGCCATCGTTCACACCAGAGGCGTTGCCTGCAGTCACCGTGCCATCGGGGCGCACCACCCCTTTGAGCTTGGCCAGCGCTTCGAGGCTGGTGGCGCGGGGGTGTTCGTCGGTGTCCACAAGGATGGCATCGCCCTTTTTCTGGGGGATGCTCACACCCACAATTTCACGTGCCAGGTGACCGGCCTGGATGGCGGCCACGGCACGCAGCTGGCTGTTGTAGGCCATCAGGTCTTGCGCTTCCCGTTCGATTTTGTAATCGGTGGCGACGTTTTCGGCGGTTTCGGGCATGGAGTCCACACCGTATTGCGCCTTCATCAGCTTGTTCACAAAGCGCCAGCCAATCGTCGTGTCGTACACGGCATTGGCGCGGCTGAAGGCGCTCTCGGCCTTGGGCATCACAAAGGGGGCGCGGCTCATGCTTTCGACGCCACCTGCAATCATCAAACCGGCTTCACCGGCCTTGATGGCGCGGGCTGCGGTGCCCACGGCGTCCAGGCCCGAGCCGCACAAGCGGTTGAGGGTGGCACCGGGCACGTCGATGGGCAGACCGGCCAGCAAGCTGCTCATGTGGGCCACGTTGCGGTTGTCTTCACCGGCTTGGTTGGCGTTGCCGTACAGCACGTCGGTCACCGAAGCCCAGTCCACATTGGGGTTGCGGGCCATCAGGGCGCGCAGGGGCACAGCGCCCAGGTCGTCGGTGCGCACGCTGGAGAGGGCCCCGCCGTAACGGCCGAAGGGGGTACGGATGGCGTCGCAAATGTAGGCTTGGTTCATGTTTTGTGTCTCCAGATGAATGTTGCATGCATTTTATTGCATGTTTGATGCGTGTGCTGAAGTCATTCTAGGGCTTGAATCCGCAAGAGGCCTGTCCGGCGCTGCCCGGGCTCAGAGGCGCTTCGCTTTGCCACATCGCCCGAACAGCGCCACACAGGCCCCTTGCTCGATCGCAGGCTGGATATGCCCCTTGCCCATGCTGGTGACTTGGGGTCAGGGGCTGGGGTGATGTGGCAAAGCGAAGCGCCTCTGAACCCCGGCCCCTGACCCCAAGTCACCAGCCTACCAGGGCCAACATGAAGGACAATCCACCGCATGCTGATTCAACCTTCACAAGCCGATGTGCGGCGATTTTTTTGTGGCGTTTACGCCAAAGCCAAAACAGCGGCCCCGCTGGAGCCGATGGAAATGCTGGTGAGCCAATGGATCGACGAGCACCCGGAATACCACGCTGAACTGGCGGACGTGGATGCGGCGCTGGCCAGCATGCTCAAAGTGGACCCCCACAAGGAAAACCCGTTTTTGCATCTGTCGATGCACCTGTCGATCAGCGAGCAATGCAGCATCGACCAGCCGCGCGGCATTCGCCAGGCGGTGGAATTGCTGACGCACAAACTCAACTCACTGCACGACGCACACCACCAGGCCATGGAGTGCCTCGGCCGCATGGTCTATGAAAGCCAGCGCGCCGGTCGCATGCCAGATGGCGCGGCCTACATCGACTGCGTGCAAAGGCACGCGACCAAGGACTGATGTTTCAGCGGTGCGTAGCGCCGCTGAACTGGCGCTCGTCGGCCAGCCAAGTCAGCACAGGGATGGTGCCCGGCAACACCGGCACCACGTCCACTGGCAACTGCTGCCAAGCGTGGGTTTGTGCTTCGCGCATTTGCAAGTCGCCCTGCCAGTCCCACACTTTGCAAAAGTGCAGACGCACCAAGGCGTGCGGGTAGTCCACCATCTGGGTTTTCCAGATCTGAGCGGCACCGATCACGATGCCCAGCTCTTCTTGCAGCTCGCGGCGCAGGGCCTCTTCGACCGTTTCACCGGTTTCGAGCTTGCCGCCGGGGAATTCCCAGTAGCCCGCATAGACCTTGCCCTCGGGGCGCGAGGTCAACAAGAACTGGCCATCGGCTTGCATGAGCACGCCCACGGCCACATCGACCACGGGGCGGTCCGCACCGCCTTCGCGCTGGCGCTCGCCGTCGGCCACCAACAAACCGCTCATGCGGCCGCCTGACGGCCCATGTAGTCACGGGCAAACTGATACGCCACACGGCCGCTGCGCGAGCCGCGCTCCAAGGCCCACAACAAAGCGTCGGCACGGGCTGCTTCGATTTGGGCAGAAGTGGCACCCAAGCTGCCCAGCCATTGCGCTGCAATGTGCAGGTACTCGTCTTGTGAAAAGGGGTAGAAACTGATCCACAAACCGAAGCGCTCGGACAGGGAAATTTTTTCCTCCACGCCTTCACCGGGGTGCACTTCACCGTCTTCGGTGTGCTTGTAGGTGAGGTTTTCGCTCATGTACTCGGGCAGCAAATGGCGGCGGTTGCTGGTCGCACAGATCAGCACATTGGGGGTGGACGCCGCCACCGTGCCGTCCAGGATGGACTTCAGCGCCTTGTAGCCGGGCTCGCCATCTTCAAAGCTCAAGTCATCGCAATAGACCATGAACTTTTCAGGACGCGAAGCGACCACTTCAATGATGTCGGGCAAGTCGGTCAGGTCGGCCTTGTCGACTTCGATCAGGCGCAAGCCTTGCGCTGCGTACGAATTCAAACACGCCTTGATGAGCGAGGATTTGCCGGTGCCACGCGCACCGGTCAGCAGCACGTTGTTGGCTGGGCGACGGTTGACGAACTGCTCGGTGTTGCGTTGCAGCTTTTCCTTTTGCTGGTCAATTTCCTTGAGGTCATCGAGCGTCATGGCCGCCACGTGGCGCACCGGCTCTAGCACGCCGTGACCGGACGAGCGCTTGCGGTAACGCCAGGCAATCGCTTGCGACCAATCGGGTGCGGTCAAAGGTTGGGGCAAGACCGATTCGATGCGGTCCACCAGCTGGCTGACTTTGGCCAGCAGTTGTTCCAGCGTTTGGCTCATGAACGGTAATCCGCGTTGATGGTGACGTACTCGTGGCTCAGGTCGCAGGTCCAGACCGTGTCGGTGGCGGTGCCGCGGCCCAGACCCACGCGCACGGTGATCTCGCTGCCCTTCATGACGCGCTGGCCATCTTCCTCTCGGTACTCGGGGCGGCGACCGCCTTGCGAGACCACATGCACATCGTCCAGGTGCAACTCGATCAGGCCTTGGTCCAGATCGGTGATGCCGGCATAACCGACCGCCGCCAGAATGCGGCCCAGATTGGGGTCGCTGGCAAAGAAAGCGGTTTTGACCAAGGGCGAATGCGCGATGGCATAAGCCACCACGCGGCACTCTTCGCCCGTGCGGCCGCCTTCGACCTGCACGGTGATGAATTTGGTCGCGCCTTCGCCATCGCGCACGATGGCATGGGCCAGCTGGCGAGCCACTTGCATCAGGCCCTTGAACAAGGCCTGGCCGTCTGCGCTGTCCAGCGAGGTGATCTGCGCGTGACCGGCCTGGTGCGTGGCGATCAGCATGAAGGAGTCGTTGGTTGAAGTGTCGCCATCGATGGTGATGCGGTTGAAGGACCCATCGGCCAAGGTCTTGACCAAGGCGGGCAACAAGGCCGGATCGATGTTCGCATCGGTGGCCACAAAGCCCAACATGGTCGCCATGTTCGGGCGGATCATGCCCGCACCCTTGCTGATGCCGGTGATGTTGACCGTCTTG
>Ga0228703_1001135_pt1 | contig 16924 bp, 18 predicted proteins | sample McNCre217_Aug_MG_3_FD_178020 | JGI IMG/M metagenome (GOLD analysis project Ga0228703, IMG submission 178020) | Freshwater microbial communities from McNutts Creek, Athens, Georgia, United States - 29-17_Aug_MG | ecosystem: Environmental > Aquatic > Freshwater > Creek | place: USA: Georgia... | reverse complement strand
GACGCGCCGCTGGTTTTTTCTTGGCCTTCTTCGCTTGGCGTTTGTCTTCTAGGCGTTGCTGTTGTTCGCGGTATTGGCGCAGGCCCGCTTCAAACACTGCTTCGGCTGTGTGCAAATCGTCGGCGCCGTGCAGGGGTTTGCCAAACAACTCTTCAAACACGGCTTTGGCGTGCTCGGCACCGGCACGGGCTTCTTCTGCCAAGGCTTGTGCGTCTTCTTCGCTGTGGTGTTGGTTGAACACGGCTTGCACTTGCGCGTCTTGCTTGTGCTCTAGCGCTTCGCACAAGGCCAAGATGATTTGCGTGGCACTGCGGCGGTGCGTCGCCGTCAGCTCTGCACTATGCAGACGACCATCTAAGAATAGCAAGAGACTTTTACGCGCTGCGTCTTCTTGGCCCTTCAAAGCGTTCATCGCGCTTAAGTGGCTGCTGCGGTGCTGCGTGGACAACGCCTCTAACGTGGCAATGGAATCAGACAGCGCTGACACGCGCGCCAACAAGGTGTTGAACCGTTTTTGCGCAGGCGTGAGTTCGGCGGCAGGCTGAATGGCAACGGTCGCCACCGCTTGGCGCACGGCGACCGTCCAAGGAGAGTTAGGCGTGCTCAAGAATCAGCGCGCGTTTTGCAAGGCAGCAATACGCTCTTCCAGCGGTGGGTGCGAGGCAAACAACTTGCCCAAGCCACCGGTGATGCCCATCGCCGCCACGCTGGTGGGCAACTCGCCCGCTTGCATGCTGTTCAAGCGCGCCAAGGCGTTGATCATGGGTTGTTTGTTGCCCAAGAGCTGCGCTGAGCCTTCGTCTGCGCGGAACTCGCGGTAGCGGCTGAACCACGCCACGATCATGCTGGCCACAAAACCGAGCACGATATCGAGCACAAAGCTGGTGATGTAGTAGCCCATGCCGGGGCCGCTGGATTCTTCATCGTTCTTGCGTAGCATGCCGTCCACAAAGTAGCCGATGACGCGGCTCAAGAACACCACAAAGGTGTTGAGCACGCCTTGAATGAGCGTGAGCGTGACCATGTCACCGTTCGCCACGTGCGCAATTTCGTGGCCCAACACGGCTTCAATTTCTTCTTTGGTCATGCCTTGCAGCAAACCGGTGGACACAGCCACCAAGGCCGAGTTTTTGAAAGCGCCCGTGGCAAACGCGTTGGGCTCGCCTTCGTAGATGGCGATTTCTGGCATGGTGATGCCTGCACGTTCAGACAAGCGCTGCACCACGCTGACCAACCAAGCTTCGTCTTGGTTGCTGGGTTGGTTGATGACGTGCGCGCCCGTGCTCCACTTGGCCATGGGCTTACTCATCAAGAGCGAAATGATGGCGCCACCAAAGCCCATGATGAGCGAAAAGCCCAGCAAAGCAGACATATTCAAGCCGTTGGCCGTGAGGTAGCGGTTGACGCCGAGCAAACTGGCGACGACCCCCAGCACCACCATGACGGCGAGGTTGGTGAGGACGAACAGAAGAATGCGTTTCATGGTTTCCTTTTCAGCGGGTCGTACAAAGGTCCGCTGTCACGAATGTTAGGGGCGAATGCTGGCAATTCAATGTGTGCGCGTCAAAAAGCCACACAAAACTTAGGTGACTACGCGCTTGGGGCGAAACACGTTGGCGTCTTCGTAAAAGGCACGCTCAGCATTCGCCGCGCACCAGCCGGGGATGCCCAGCACAGGCAGCGGCTCGTAGGGTTTGGTGGCGAGCTTAGGCGGCTGCAGGTCTTGCACCAGCCACGCGTCCAAGGCTGCTTCGTCGTGCGGGTTCACCTCGTTGGCAATGCGGTACACATGACCCGTGATGGACTTGTAGGGCGTGACGAGTTTTTCCACCAAGGCATGGCCAAACAACACCAAGTGCACTTGCTGCCACTGCTCACGCAAGTCCACAAAGAGTTTGAGCCAGTCGCGCGCTTGCAGAGCCGCCCACACCGCATCAGGCGCGTGCATGAGGATGACGTTTTCATCGAACAGCGTGAGCGCATCGCGCACAGGGCCGCGCGTGGCACGCACGCCTTGGGTGTCGATCTCTGCGGCTTGCAGTTGGTTCAAGCGACGTTTAGCCAGCGGGAAGCGATGCCAGCACAAGCCGTTGAAAAAATCGTGCAGGCCATCGCGGGTGGGGACTTGGGCGGTTTTGAAGATGAAGTTTTCGTAGGCTTGGCCTTCGGGCAAGTTTGCTTGGGGGACAAACTTCACTTCTTTGGCCTCGCGCTTGGCTGCGTGATCGATTGCGTTCAGCGCTTCGGCCACGCTTTGCTGCTGCAACGCTCGCTGTGCCGTTGGCTCACCGAGTTCACGCCACGGCGTGAACCATGGCTGAGACCAATCAATGTCTGCCAGCACACTGCCACCAAATACGGCCGGCTTAGCTGCGTAAGCCGCTGCATAGCTGCAACGGCCCGTGTTGGGTGTGTGCGTTGCGGCCGCGATGCTTGCGGCTTTCTTTAAACCACGCGCCAAGGCAAGGCCTCGCCAGAGCGCAGGGGTTTCAAGTCGGCCTCGCCGAATGCAAAGCTCTCGGGCGGTGTCCAGCTTTCTTTGCGCAAGGTGAGCGTGCCGGTGTTGCGTGGCAAGCCATAGAAGTCTGCGCCGTGGAAGCTGGCGAAGCCTTCGAGTCTGTCGAGCGCGCCTGCGTTGTCAAACGCTTCGGCGTACATAGGCATCGCAGCGTGTGCGGTGTAGCAGCCGGCGCAACCCGTGGCGTGCTCTTTGAGCTGTGCGGGGTGTGGTGCGCTGTCGGTGCCCAAGAAGAATTTGGGCGAACCACTGGTGGCCGCTTTCACCAAAGCTTGGCGATGGGTCTCGCGCTTCAAAACAGGCAAGCAGTAGTAATGTGGGCGAATGCCACCGGTGAAGATGGCGTTGCGGTTGTACAGCAAGTGGTGCGCGGTGATGGTCGCACCGGTGTACTGATCGCTCGCGGCCACGTATTGCGCGGCTTCGGCGGTGGTGATGTGCTCGAACACAATCTTGAGCTCGGGGAAATCTTTGCGCAGCGGAATGAGCTGAGTGTCGATGAACACGGCTTCGCGGTCAAACAAATCGATGTCGCTGCTGGTAACTTCGCCGTGCACCAACAACAACATGCCTGCCTTTTGCATGGCTTCAAGTGTTTTGTAGGTCTTGCGCATATCGGTCACACCGGCATCGCTGTTGGTAGTGGCACCTGCGGGGTAGAGCTTGGCGGCAACCACACCAGCGTCTTTGGCGCGAGCGATTTCGTCGGCGGGCAAATTGTCGGTAAGGTAGAGCGTCATCAAAGGCTCGAAGCTCATGCCACCCTCGGCACTTTTAGGCACGGCAGCCAAGATGCGTTGTTTGTACTCAAGCGCTTGGGCCGCAGTAGTGACGGGCGGCTTGAGGTTAGGCATGATGATGGCGCGGCCGAATTCGGCGGCAGTGTGGGGCACCACGGTATTGAGTGCAGCGCCGTCGCGCACATGCAGGTGCCAATCGTCGGGTCTTGTGATGGTGAGTTCTTGGGTCATGCTTTGATTGTCGACGAAAGTTGCTCTTGCTTCTGAGCTCGCTTTGGGCGGAGGCAGTGGGCAGGTTCCTCATGCTGGGGTACCAGAAATCGTCACCTGCCCACTGACTCCACCCACAGACTGCGACGTGATGAAACTGTTGCGTAGCTTGGGTGCGGCGGCTGACGATTTCTGGTACCCCAGCATGAGGAAGCCGCCGTGCCCAAGCTGCGCAACCGTCTCCGGCGCGAAACCTTTACGAGCAAAAACAAAGCAACAAAGAAAAAGGCGCCCCATCAAGAGACGCCCAATTAATTGGAGTCTGCCCCCAATAAAGGTCAGTGCGCCAAGATCTTGTTCAAGAACTCTTTAGTGCGTGGTTGACGGTTTTCTGGGTGGTTGAAGAACTCGTCCTTCGAACAATCTTCCAACACCTTGCCACCCACATCCATGAAGATCACGCGGCTGCCCACTTTGCGCGCGAAGCCCATTTCATGGGTCACGCACATCATGGTCATGCCCTCGTTGGCCAAGTCCACCATCACGTCCAACACCTCACCCACCATCTCGGGGTCAAGGGCTGAGGTGGGCTCGTCAAACAACATCACGATGGGGTCCATGCTCAAGGCGCGGGCAATGGCCACGCGTTGTTGCTGACCGCCTGAGAGTTGGCCTGGGAACTTGTCTTTGTGCGCCATCAGGCCCACGCGCTCTAAGTACTTCAAGCCGTGCGCGCGGGCTTCTTCTTCGCTGCGGCCCAAAACTTTTTGCTGAGCAATGGTCAGGTTCTCGGTCACCGACAGATGGGGAAACAGCTCGAAATGTTGAAACACCATGCCCACGCGGCTGCGCAGTTTGGGTAAGTTGGTGTCTTTGCCGTGCACGGCGATGCCGTCGACAAAAATCTCGCCTTGTTGGAAAGGCTCCAAGGCGTTGATGGTTTTGATGAGGGTGGATTTGCCCGAGCCCGAAGGGCCACAGACCACAACCACCTCTCCCTTTTGGATGTTGGTGGAACAGTTGTTCAGCACCTGAACGGGGCCATACCACTTGGAAACATTTTTTAATTCAATCACAGCAGACTCCAGTGAACGTCAACGCGCTCAGCGAATGATGGCAATGCGCGCTTGCAAGCGACGCACGAGGGCCGAGAGGCCAAAACAAATCACGAAATACACCAAGGCGGCCAAGATGTACATCTCTTCCACGCGGCCATAAATCTTGCCGCCCGTGACAAAGCCTTTGAGCATGTCGTACGCACCGATGGCGTACACCAGCGAGGTGTCTTGGAACAAGATGATGGTTTGCGTGAGCAACACGGGAATCATGTTGCGAAAGGCTTGGGGCAGCACAATCAGGCGCATGTTCTGGCCGTAGCTCATGCCCAACGCTTGCCCTGCCATGGTTTGACCACGTGGGATGGACTGAATACCGGCCCGCATGATTTCGCTGAAGTACGCCGCCTCAAACGCCACAAAGGTGATGGTGGCCGACAGCTCGGCGCCGATGGATCGGCCAATCAAAAACGGGATCAGCAAGAAGAACCACAGAATCACCATCACCAAGGGAATGGAGCGCATGCCGTTCACATACACCACCGCCGGCAGTTCGAGCACTTTGTTGCCCGACAAGCGCATGAGCGCCAAGAGGGTGCCAAACACAATGCCGCCGAGGGTGGCCACGATGGTCAGCTCGACGCTGAACAACATGCCCTTCAACACAAACTTGCTGAAGATGTCCCAATCGACAAAAGAAAAATCAAGTGCGCTCATGTTCAGTGCCCCCCGCCCACATTGCCCGCGACCACGAGGCCGGGGATTTGCATGCGGCGCTCCACGAGGGCCATCACACGGTTCACAGCAAACGCAGACACGGTGTACAACGCCGTCACGGCCAAGTACACCTCAATGCCGCGCGAGGTTTCTTCTTGCACTTGCATGGCGTACATGGTGAGCTCGGCAATCGACACGGCAAACGCCACCGATGAGTTTTTGAGCAAGTTCATCGACTCGCTGGTGAGCGGCGGCCAAATGGTGCGAAACGCAATGGGCAACAGCACATAGCGGTAGGTTTGCCAAGTGGTAAAGCCCATGGCCATGGCCGCATAACGCTGGCCGCGTGGCATGGCTTGAATACCGGCACGCAGCATCTCGGCCACGCGTGAGGAGGTGAAGAAGCCTAAGCCCAACACCACCAACACAAACCCCGGCACTTGTTGCATGGCCGGAAAGAGCTTGGGCAACACAAAGTACCAGAGAAAAATTTGGACCAACACGGGGATGTTGCGAAACAGCTCCACCCACGCGTTGGCGAATCTGGCTAACCAAACATTCAAACGCGTATCGGGCGGCAAGGTGCGCAAAATGCCCATCAGGCACCCCGACACCATCGCCACCACCCAAGCGCTGCCCGCTACAGAAAGCGTCCAGCCCCAGGCGTCAAACATCCACTCGAGGTAGGTTCGTCCCCCACCGTCGTCCTGAAAAAAAACCTGCCAATCGAGTGTCATGTATGTCGTGCGTTTTTAGGTTTTCTGAAATTACTTCTTGGCGTAGGCTTCGACAGGCTTGTCGTTCAAGTTCTTCCACGCATCCTTGTTGGCATCGCTGGCAGGCATACCGAGCTTGATGTTCTTAGGAGGAATGGCTTGCACAAACCACTTGTCATACAGCTTGGCGAGTTCGCCAGACTTGGCCAAAGCGGCAATCGTGTCGTCGGCCAATTTCTTGAAAGCTGGGTCGTCCTTGCGGAACATGATGGCGATGGGCTCCACGTTCAACACTTCGCCCACGATTTTGAAATCCGCAGGTGCTTTGGAGTTGGCGATGTTGCCAGCCAAGATTTGGCCGTCCATCACGAACGCATCAGCACGGCCAGACTCGAGCAACAAGAAACTGTCGGCGTGGTCTTTGCCGAACACTTCTTTGAAGTCAACGCCGGTGGCGCGCTCGTTCTTGCGGAGCAATTGCACCGAGGTGGTACCCGTGGTGGTGGCCACGTTCTTGCCATTCAACTGGGCGATAGACGTGATGCCAGAGTTAGCGCGCACCGCGATGCGCACTTCTTCCACGTAAGTGGTGAACGCGAAAGCCACTTGCTTTTGGCGCGCTTCGTTGTTGGTGGTGGAGCCGCACTCGATGTCCACGGTGCCGTTCTCAACCAAAGGAATGCGGTTTTGTGAGGTCACAGGCGTGTACTTCACTTCCAACTTTTTGCCTGCTGCTTTTTCAACGTTGGCAATGATGCGTTGGCAAATCTCAACGTGGTAACCCACATATTTACCGTCGCCCAAGGTGTAAGACAAAGCGCCAGACGAGTCGCGCACGCCCATCGTGATTGAGCCTGCGGCCTTGACTTTGGCAAGGGTGTCATTGGCCTGCGCGAAGGCGGTGCCTGCCAACAAGGTGGCCACAGCCAAAGTAACGAACTGCTTTTTCATGAGTTGCTCCAGTTGAGACGAGTAGTAAAAATTTACATTCTAGAGTGTGACTACATGGGGAAATTACCAATTTTGTTCGAAGCGAGCCCTTAAAGTCCCATTGGCATGTCACCCATTTTTTGTTGCGCTCACACGAACGCCGTCAGGCTGACTCAGTCGATCACGGCATAACTTTTATGCTAGTTTGGCTAGTTCTAAGTGTTTACAAGGACGAATAAATCCATTTATGTTTGTTAGCATCAGGATTCGTATAAATAAAAGGAGATTCATCTATGCGTTTCAACTTCAAAGCAACCCTCATCGCCAGCGTCGCGGTTCTGGCAGCCACCTCTGCATTGGCACAAAAAGCTGGGGATCAAATCGTGAGCGTGGGGTTGGCTTCAATCAACCCTGATGCTCAGTTAGGGACGGTGACATCGGCCAGTACGAGTCAGGCATCTGCTACAGCATTCACTAACGCACTGAAGGATGCATCGGCCAATGTCAATAGCAAAACCACAGTTTCTCTCAGCTGGTTGTACATGTATACCGACAATATCGGCGCTGAAGTAACCGTAGGTATTCCTGCAGAATTCACTCAAGATTTGAATACACCCAATGGCACTGTTAAGTCGCACAGCGCAGCAGCCAAAATGAAAATTCACACACCAACAGTGATTGCCAAGTACTTCTTCGGAACATCGCAAGACAAGCTGCGCCCCTACTTGGGCTTAGGTGCATCACATGTGTCATTTCACAACATTGAAACCAACCAATCAGACACCATGGTGCAGCAGTTAGCTGGAACCTCGGCTTCTTTCTCTTCATCTTGGGCACCTGTGTACAACGCAGGCATGATCTACCACATTGACGACAAGTGGAGCATCAGCGGGTCTGTCGCCTATTTGCCAATCAAGACAACAGCAACCTTTGTAGGTCCCGGCGTGGGCGTACCCGTCACAAGCACAGGTGATGTCAAGCTAAACACAACAGACTATGTGGTTCGCGTAGGCTACCGCTTCTAAGCTATTTAGGCATTTCAAGCTCAACCCGCTACGGAAACGTAGCGGGTTTTTTAATGCGCATTTGATGCAAATCAAACAAAAGAAATCGGAGGTTTGAGAAAGATCAAAGGGGCTTCTTCGTGGTTTTGTTGCAATGGTGGCTCGGGAATTTCCCCGTTGTTCTTCGGAGAGAAAAATGAAAAAGATCCTTATCGCTGCTGCTGTGGGTGTGTGTTTGGCTGGTCAAGTGGCTGCGCAAGAAAGCCCATGGATGGTTCGTGCGCGCGCTGTACAACTGGACATGAAAAACAGTGGTAACACAGCCACGACATCTGCACTGACTGTGAACGACAAAACCATTCCCGAAATCGACATCACGTATTTTTTCAACCCAAACATTGCGGCTGAATTGGTGTTGACCGTGCCACAAAAGCAGCATGTGTATTTGAATGGTGCAAATTTGGGCACATTCAAACATTTGCCTCCCACATTGACCATGCAATACCACTTCACCAACTTCAATGGGTTCAAGCCTTATGTGGGCGCCGGTGTGAACTTCACCAAAATTGGTAAAGAAGAAATCACGGTGACCAACGCGAACGACACACATTTGAACAACAACAGCATCGGTTTTGCGCTGCAAGCGGGTGTGGATGTGCCGTTGACAAAGCAAGTGTCATTGAACTTTGACGTGAAGAAAGTGCAACTCAAATCCGACGTTTACGTGGGCGGTGCTGATGTGGGCACACTCAAGCTCAACCCCGTGTTGATCGGTGTGGGCGTGGGCTATCGTTTCTAATCAAGCCTAGAAATCCTGCGCATTCATCCCCCGCACTCGCAAGAGTGACGGGGGATTTTTATTTCATCCGATAATTTCCGTGTGATCTCTCAAGCTTCTTTCTCACAGTTGTTGAATGAACGTCGTTCGGTACGGGGCTATTTGCCCACGCCCGTGTCCCCGGCATTGCTGGCATCGCTGCTGGTTTCTGCACGCTTGGCCCCAAGCGGGGCCAATTTGCAACCCGGTTCATTCACGCAGGTGAAAGGGGATGTGCGTCAAGCACTCTCTGACCATTTGGTGCGCGCTTGGCGTGCGGGCGAAGCTGAGGTTGAAGACTACGACTACTTTCCAAAACCCATGCCCATGACGTTGCGTCGTCGACAAGTGGCTGCCGCGCAAGCTCTTTATGGGGCATTGGGAGTGTCGCGGGAAGACCGTGCAGGCCGCGATGCGCAGTTTGAGCGCAATTTCCGTTTTTTCGATGCACCCGTGGCGCTGGTCGTGACACTCGAACACGGTTTTGGTAGCGGGGGCTACATGGACTTAGGCATGACGCTCTACGGCCTGATGTTGGCCGCTCAAGCGCAGGGCTTGTCAACATGTGCGATTGGGGCGCTGGCGTCTTACCCATCCCTCATTCGTCAACACTTGGGGCTGGATGAATCATCCGTGGTCGTCTGCGGCATAGCGCTTGGGTATGCCGACCCGCAAGCCCCGGTGAATCAAACCCGTACCGAGCGCTGTGATTTGGACGCCTATTTCAAGGTGTTGGGCTAAGCCGCGTGCACTGTCTTTTGCACCACAGCGGCTGAGCCTAAGCCACCCGCACCGGCGACCGCAACCAGCCCTTTTGCATGGGGTTCTTGCAGCTTGTCTAATCTCGATAGCAAACGCACCAAAGCCACAGCGCCCGAGGCGCCAATGGGGTGGCCGCGAGCCAAACCACCGCCTTGTGCGTTGAGCTGCTGCGGCATCAAGCCTAAACCCTTGGCAAAACTCAAACCTTGTACCGCAAATGCGTCGTGCAGCTCCACGCATGCCAGCTCATGGGGCGAGGTATTGCCCATGCGCTGCAATACCGTGTGAGTCGCCAACTCGGCAGCCACCAAAGGCACCTGAGGGGCCGCTCCCACCGAAGCATGTGCTGCCCATGACATGGCCGGCGTGAGATGCAATTGGACACACGCCTGTGCGCTCATCAGCAACACGAGCGCGGCGCCATCTGCCTGCGCTGAAACCGTCAAGGCACTCAGGCCAAATGCATGGGATTCCAGCCCTTCGGCACACGCCAGTGTGGGCATGCGTGCGGCGCGCTCGGCGGCAAGATGACGGGGGTAAGCATCGTGGCAGGCCCCAGCCACAGGCACGATCTCTGAGGCCAACTCCGCTTGGTGAGCCATGGCACGCGCATGGCTTTGTATCGCATAGGCCTCTTGCTCGACACGCGTATAGCCATGCGTTGCTGCATAGTCGGCGGCTGAGATGAGCATGTCAGGGTCTTGTGCAGGGGTCGGTGCAAACGCGGGGCGCTCGTAGGGCTCGGGCGACTCACCTGCACGCAGAGGGCGATGCAGACGCATGGGGGACCGACTCCAAGCCTCTGCACCACCAGCAATCACCACATGCGCCTGGCCAGAAGCAATCAATGCAGCCCCCACGGCAATCGCATCTAGCCCTGCACAACATTGCGTGTCGACGGTGTAAGCCGCGCAACGCTCTGCCAGACCTGCGTGTAAGGACAGCATGCGAGCGGGGTTGCCACCGGCACCCAGCGCATTGCCGAGTACCACTGCGTCGACGGCCGCCGGATTTAGCCCGACGCGTTGCAGCAAGGCTTGCAGCACGGGGGCTGCAATTTGATGGGGATGCAAGGTGTGAAATGCCCCTCCCCGAGGCACCACCGCGCTACGGGCCCACGCCGTTATGAAGGCAAGAGGTGCAACCATGAAGAACCTTTCGTGACGGCCTCGACCAAAGTCGCATGATCCGTTTTGCCACTGGCGGTGAAGGGCCAAGCGTCACACAACCACACGCGCTTGGGAATTTTGTAGGCTTCTAAATACGCACGGCAAAGTACCGCCAGGTCGTGGGTCGAAAACGGTGTGTGGCGATCGTGTAATTGCAGCACGGCCACGACCAGTTGGCCACGAAGGGGATCGGCCACACCATGAACGAAAGCTTGCGCGATACGTTGATCTCTAAGTAACACGGCCTCGACCTCTTCGGGAAATAAGTTTTTCCCTTGCGTGACCACCATCCGATTTTCGCGACCCACCAAACACAGGTAGCCTTTGTGATCGATGTAGCCCATATCCCGCACCGACAGCCATTCGCCTTCGCGTATCGCCGCCGTGTGGTCCGGATCAGCACCCACATAGTCCATGAACAACATGGGGCTGCGTACAAAAATTTGCCCAGTTCCCAAAGGGGGTTGCGGGTTATGAATGGCGATGTCTACATTTGAAAAGGGTTGGCCTACCGCTTGGGGAGGGGCTGACGCATCGGCATCCATCCAAGCCATGAAACTGGTTTCTGAAGCGCCATAAAACTCCACGATGCGCGCTTTGGGAAACAAGGCTTGCAAATCGTTGGTGCGGTCACGCATCCAACGCGCACCGCTGATGAGGATCAATCGCACGCTCTCGATGGGTGGCGTTTGGCGGCGTTCAGCCAAAGCCAGCATGAGTAAGAGCTGGCTTGGCACAGCGACCAAACATGGCGTGTGCCCTTGTTGCAAGGTGTCCACCATGCGAGCCGCCGAAAAGCGCGCTTGCACAACGACACCTGCACCACTCCAAAGCCCCAGCACCATGCCAAACAAAAATAACGAATGAGAAATCCGTCCTGCTGCCAACACGCGCGTGGCCGCGTCTGCCCCAAACGTATCCAGACACACGCGCAAACTTTCCGTCCACGACTGGTGGTGGCGTCTGAACCCTTTAGGTTGACCTGTGCTGCCAGACGTAAAACCAATATAAAAAGGGGTGTGAGGCGTGGGAGGGGGAAGACGCGCTGCATCCTGTGTCATCGCCGCCTGTACCTGTTCACGCACGGCGTGCGGCCAATCAGGGTCAGTCACAGCGGCACATCGACCGCTCATGATGATGGCCAGAAAAGAAATCAGTTGAGCCAGCGTGCTGGATGTGTCGTCCACACACACAGTGGCTGGTGCTTCACGGTGTTGCAGCGCTTGGGCTTGCTGGCTGACTGCCGCGTACAGGTCTGCAAAGGTGAGGCGTGTGTGACCATCATCCAGCGCCACCACCTCTGCGCGGGTTTGTGCCCAGTGCGCCAGTGGCGCATGGACCAAGCTGTGGTTAGCCACCGAAACGCCAGTCGGGCACGCCGCGAGCCACCGTGTGAACCACGGTCACGCACAGGGCGCACTTGATCAAGTCTCCTGGCACAAATGCCAAAGTTCCGATGGCCGCCTGTTGCCAAGACAAATTAGCGATGTAGACCAAGCCCACCACGCCGCAGACATGCACGACCAGCAAACCACCTACGGCTGACGCCACAAAAGCGCTGATGGCCGATTGGCGAGGCGTGCCTGTAGGCATCACAGCCATGACCGCACCCGTGACAAAAGCGCCCAGAGGCCAGCCCAACAAATAGCCACTGGCAGGCGCAAAAAAGACGCCAACACCACCTCGACCACCAGACAACAAGGGCAAGCCCAAAGCCACAGCCATTAAGAACAGCCCCAAGGCTTGTAGGGCACGTTTAGGCCCGAGCAAACAACCTGCCAGCATCACACCCAGTGTTTGCAGGGTGATGGGCACACCCAAAGGCAAATCAATCTTCGGAATTAAGCCCAGTACCGCAATGAGGGCGGCAAACAAAGACACCAAGGCCAGGGAGAAGGTGGAAGTCGGGGTGTTCATAAATTCAGTGGTTTGCGTCGCAAACGAAGGGTCAGTGCATCCGCAACGCGGCGTGCTGTGATGAGCATCTGGATGGTCAGTGGAGCCAGTATTTTAAAACCGCCCGACTTACCCGTTCGCAAACGATAGGCCTCATCCAAACGACGCCATGTCACAAAAAAATGCTCTGTAAACCGCAGCATCAACGCCAACTGCAACGCCACGCGGTCAGTTCGTACACCCAGTTTTTGCAAAGGCATCAGCAACCACTCAAACACATGCAGCAAGTCACTGTAGCGGGTCGTCAGTGTGAGAGCAATACCCATCAAGGTGGCACTGATCAAGCGCATCACAGTAACAGCAGCCAACACAGGCTGCGCCAAAGCCAGATGAAAACCCGCCACCAAAGCGCCGGCCACCAGCACCCCAACCATCAAAGGCTTGGTGTGGCGAGTGGCTGAGCCCAGTGATATGAAGATACCAATGCACGCCCCGCTCACCAGCGCTAACACCTGCCACTGAGGTATCGCAAACAACCCCATGCCGAGCAAGGCAAGCGCCAGTAGCTTCAAGCCCGCAGGCACACGGTGCAGCCAAGTCGGCCTGTCGCTGTAAAGGCTTCTCATGCGTGACCTTAAGCAACCACTGCGCGGGAGGCGACATCGGTCTCGTAGGCAGCACACACGGCCGCGCCTGCCCCATCTGCACGCACACGACCATGATCCAGCCAAATCACACGTTCAAAATGGCGCACATGGGTCAAGACATGCGTTGACACCAACACTTGCTGCGGTGCCTTGGCAATTTCTTGCGTTAACAAAGCCTGCCCCGGCAAGTCAAGACTGGCAAAAGGTTCGTCGAGCAGAAGCACCTCATGCGCACACCATGTGAGCGCAAGCCAACACACATGCTGCCGCTGACCTTGGCTCAGACTGCCAATGGCGCGCGTCGCCCATGCGCCTAAGCCACGTGCATGCAACCGCTCGCGCACCTGTTGTTGCGCTTGCGTACGCGTGAGTTGCAAATGCTGCAAGCTCAGCGCCAGCTCCTCTTCAACCGTAGGGAAAATAATTTGGTCATCTGGGTTTTGAAACATCATGCCCACGGCTTGAGGCCCTTCTGGCACCAGCACACGACCGGTTTGCGGCTCGTCTAAGCCGCAGAGCACGCGAAATAGGCTACTTTTGCCAGCACCGTTGTCACCGATCAAGCCAATGCGCGGCTGATTCAGCTGCAAGTTCAAGCCGTCAAACACCACCGTGTTGCCACGCTGCAAGCGAACGCCCTCCAGCATCATGCCAGTGGCGTGGGGTGTTGTGAAAGCAGAGGGGTTCAAAGTCGGCGGCATGGCGGCATCAAATCTAGAAGCTCGATTATCGGGGCTAGTGTTTGATGTGCGCCTGTCTTTGGCTCGCGCTCATCGACGCAAACTGTCGAAACTACGCTAGGGTGCTTTGGGCGATGCAGTGGCGGTGAGTACGTTGATTGTCATCAAGTCTTGACCAACGATCACGGGGCCCGCATAGCCCTGTTGCGTTCTCGCAAGTAAGTCTTGAGAGGTCGCTTTGCCATTCAGTCCAATGTGGCTGAACACCGCCAACTTTGGCTTGGCTTCTGCAAAGACCCGAGCGGCATCTTCCGGCGAGGCAAGATGCTCATAAATGGCTTTGTACGCTGGATTGCTCGCCAGCAACTCTTCTGGAATCACGGTGACACAGTGAACGAGCACATCGACCCCACGACCTTGTCGGACCACCTCCATGCTATAGCGTGTATCTCCCGATAACACCGCAACTTTGCCACCATATTCAATGCGGTACCCATAAGAAGGCGTTACCAAAGCCCCATGGTCATTTGAAAAAGCAAAGACTTTGACACCATTCTTTTCACGAATCAGACCAGGCATGACCTCGTGGGTTTCAAACGCAATACCTTGAGATGGGTTCTGCTCGTCCTCGCTTCGAATTTTCAAATCCTGCCCAAAGGCTTGGGATAACCCATCCGTCAACCGCCTGAGCCCAGGTGGCCCATAAATAACAAATGGTGTCTGACGCGAACCATAAGGTGGGCGTAGCCAGCCGGTGAGCCATAAGTCAGGCAATCCGTTGACATGATCTGAATGGAAATGCGTGAGAAAGTGGGCGTCGATGGCACCTAAAGGAACATTGCTTTGCGCAAGTCGGATGGTTAACCCTCGGCCAAAATCAAAAATTAACTTTTGACCACCCACCTCAACGAGGGTGCTGTAACCAAATCGAGTCGCCGAAGGAACCGGAGTACCTGTACCCAATAACGTGATGCGAAAGGGTTGATCCTCGGCATGCCCAATCAATATAAAAAGACTCAGACAGCATGTAATTAAAAATCTCAACCGATAGATCATGATGCACCTCGCATAGCGCTAGGAAAAATTGCTTCACTGAAAAAAACCCCACCACTCTTGCGAGCGATGGGGTTTCAGACTTTTAAATCCTTAACTGGCTAAGCCAGCGTGGGAATTAGAAAGCGTGGCCCAAACCAACAGCAGCAATTGTGCCTTTGTTCATCAGGGTAGTGGAGGTTGTTGACACAGCACTATCCTTAGATGAACCGGTCATTGCGTACAAAGTTGTACGCTTGCTCATTGCATACTTAACACCAACTTGTGTGTTGTGGATGTCGTTCACGCGAGCGGTAGGGCTATCCATGGTAGCCTTGCCGGTGATTGCGTAAACGGTAGTTGCACCCAATGTGTACTGAGCACCCAACTGACCAGAAGAACCTTTACGGCTTGAACCGACAGTCAAGGCATCGCTCATGTCAACTTTGTTGTACTGATAAGTAAATGCAAATGCATTGATGTTGTAGATTGCGCTCAGGTGGTCATGCTTAGTCGACACGCTCTGGTTTGAAGTTGAAGTTGGGGCTGTACCTGCAACACCGAAGACGCTAGTGCTAGGCGTGTTGCCATAGCTGTCTTTCTCGCCAATGAAATTTGTGTGGACCCAAGCAGCCTTCAAAGGACCGAAATCACCATTCACACGCAAAGCTGTACGCTCAGCCTTGTTGGTCGTGTATGGGGTGATTGTTGACTCAGATGACAGAGTACGCTCTGCACCAAATTGCTTTTGGACTTCAGCGTTCAATGCGCCGAATTTAGGGGAAATGTAGTGTGCGCCGTTGGCACGAGAGCCACCAGCTTCAGTCATACCGAAGTCTTTCAACAAAGCACCATATTGCTCCATGCCGAGGAAGTAGCCTGATTGAGCTGAAGTGTTGTAGAGTGAGCTGACCAAGAAACCAGCACGGACTTCACCCAAATTGTTGTTAGCCAAGCCAACGTAAGTGCCACGGTTGGTCGATGAGGTCAATGAACCTGAACCTGGAATTTGCACATCCGTTGTGCTTTCTTTGGCAACGCCAACAACTTGTGGAGCGCCGTTGTTTGTACGTGAAGACCAATCAGTGGTGTTAGTTGGGCTGATGCCATGCTCGTTATAGAAAGTAGCAGTAGTGCCGCCACCCAAATCTTCTTTAACGGTCAAAATGATGCGGTTAGGTGACAATGCACCATCGCCAATACCAGTTGACTTTGCAAACAATTTGCCATTGCCAGAGTATGCAGCTTTGGTCAAATAGCCAACGTCAGCGTTACCGCTGATAGAGACAGAAGATTGTGCGAAAGCAGAAGTCACGGCCAAAGCAGCCAATGCAACGAGGGTTTTTTTCATTTCAAAGTTCTCCAAGGTTTGAACAGGTGCTCTGGAACATCCAGAGCCGACCTCCGTTTTCAGGAAGCTGCATGTATTGAACCAGATGACACAGGGCCTGGCCATGACAAGCTTCAAAAATACAGTCATTTCGTTGCTTTGTCGCAACACATCAATTCTCAGATTTTTAACGTTGGCAAAGAAATAGCCATTTACCCGCCTGAAAACGCCAGAACTAGCAAAAACCCTAGCAAACCAAACCCATCCAACTTAAACTGAAACGCATGGATGCTTTACTGATCGCCGCCGACAGTGCTTTGCGCACTGTGTTTGCCCACCACCATGCCAACCGAGCCACACCGACGTGGGAAGGCCAGGTATCCAACCCCTCACAGCTGACCGAACACGAAAAAGCAGAGGCTGCCGCGCTGATGCGGGTGAATCATGTCGGGGAGGTATGCGCACAAGCCCTGTACACCGCTCAGGCACTAGCCACCAAAGACCACGCCTTGCGCCAGCATCTGACAACTGCCTGCAACGAAGAGACCGACCATTTGGCCTGGTGCGAGCAACGCCTGCACGAGCTAGACGGGCGTACCAGCTTACTCAACCCGCTGTGGTACGCGGGAGCCTTTGCCATTGGCTATGGCGCCGCCAAGCTAGGCGGCGACCGCATGAGTCTGGGATTTGTGGTGGAAACA
>Ga0228703_1001134_pt1 | contig 16925 bp, 17 predicted proteins | sample McNCre217_Aug_MG_3_FD_178020 | JGI IMG/M metagenome (GOLD analysis project Ga0228703, IMG submission 178020) | Freshwater microbial communities from McNutts Creek, Athens, Georgia, United States - 29-17_Aug_MG | ecosystem: Environmental > Aquatic > Freshwater > Creek | place: USA: Georgia... | reverse complement strand
CGGCTCGCGAATTGCCTTGATGGCACGCACATCGGCGGCCTTGGCTTCGCGAACTCTGTAGGTCATTACTACAGGGTACTAGCAGCCTCGCGAACTCGGTTGGTGAAAATGAACTCGTTGTTGATGTAGTCGATGTCAACGTGCTCGGTGTCGTGAAGTTCGCCGTGCAAGATCTTCTCGCTGAGCTTGTCTTCGATTTCGCGCTGCACTGCACGACGAAGTGGTCGTGCACCGAGTGCTGGGTCGAAGCCAATCTCGATGAGTCGATCCTTGGCCGCCTGTGAAAGGTGGATGGTCATGGCCCGGTCTTCGAGACGGCGAGACAACTTCTTGATGAAGAGGTCGACGATCTGAACCAGTTCTTCCTTGTTGAGCTGAGGGAACACGATGGTCTCGTCAACACGGTTTAGGAACTCAGGCTTGAACTGCTTCTTAAGCTCCTCGTTGACCTTGCCCTTCATGCGGTCGTAGTCCTGAACGCCGTCGCCATCAACCGCGAAGCCCATCACGCCGCGAGCGATGTCGCGGGTGCCGAGGTTGGTGGTCATGATGATCACGGTGTTCTTGAAGTCAACAACGCGACCCTGTCCGTCGGTCAAGCGACCTTCTTCGAGAATCTGCAGTAGTGAATTGAAGATGTCCGGGTGAGCCTTTTCGATTTCGTCAAACAGCACAACACTGAACGGCTTGCGTCGAACCTTCTCGGTTAGCTGGCCACCTTCTTCGAATCCGACGAATCCTGGAGGAGCACCGAACAAACGAGAAACGGTGTGCTTCTCGCCATACTCACTCATGTCGAGTGAGATTAGTGCGCCCTCGTCGTCGAATAGGAATTCGGCGAGTGCCTTGGCAAGCTCGGTCTTACCAACACCGGTTGGTCCGGCGAAGATGAATGAACCTGATGGACGGTTTGGATCTTTCAAACCGGCACGTTGACGACGAATCGACTTTGAAATTGCGCGAATCGCATCTTCCTGGCCGATAACTCGCTTGTGTAGTTCGTCTTCCATGTAGATGAGCTTGGTGCTCTCTTCTTCGGTCAACTTGAACACTGGAATTCCAGTTGCCTGAGCAAGAACTTCGGCGATTAGGCCTTCGTCAACCACTCCACCGATTTGCACATTGCCCTGACGGAATTGCTTCTCGAGCTTTACGCGCTCGATGTTTAACTTCTTTTCTTCATCGCGCTTTGCTGCAGCAAGTTCGAAGTCCTGATCTTCAATCGCCTTTTCTTTTTGCGACTTGATCTCGGCCATGCGCTCTTCGAGTTCTTTCAACTCTGGAGGTGACGATAGGAAGCTCAAGCGCAAACGCGCACCCGCTTCATCGATTAGGTCGATCGCCTTGTCTGGCAAGAAGCGATCGGTGATGTACCGGTCGGCTAGGTTGGCAGCGCTCACCAAAGCTGAATCGGTAATCGAAACCTTGTGGTGTGCTTCGTAACGGTCGCGAAGACCCTTCAAGATGTTGATGGTGTGTGGCAGTGATGGCTCGTTCACCATTACCTGCTGGAAGCGACGAGCAAGTGCCGCATCCTTCTCAAAGTGCTTGCGGTACTCATCGAGTGTGGTGGCACCAATGGTCTGGAGCTCGCCACGGGCAAGCATCGGCTTCAAAATTGAGGCAGCATCGATTGCGCCTTCGGCTGCACCGGCACCAACCAGGGTGTGGATTTCGTCGATGAAGGTGATGATGTCGCCGCGCTGACGAATCTCTTTGGTAACTTTCTTTAGACGCTCTTCAAAGTCACCGCGGTAACGAGAACCGGCGATCAAGGAGCCCATGTCTAGTGTGTAGAGCTGTTTGCCCTTTAGAGTTTCTGGCACATTGCCGGTGACGATTGCTTGCGCGAGACCCTCGACAACTGCAGTCTTACCAACACCAGGTTCACCAATCAAGACTGGGTTGTTCTTCGAACGACGAGAAAGAATTTGCATAACGCGTTCGATCTCGCGTTCGCGCCCGATAACCGGATCAAGTTTTCCGTCGGCTGCAGCCTGAGTTAGGTTGCGACCAAACTGATCGAGAATCTGGGAACCCTTTTGCTTCTCGTGGTTGTCGCCGCCGACGTTGACGGTTTCTTTTCCTTGGTAGCCAGAAAGCAATTGAATAACTTGCTGACGTACCTTGTTGGTGTCTGCACCAAGTTTGGTGAGCACTTGTGCAGCAACTCCTTCGCCTTCGCGAATTAGTCCAAGTAGTAAATGTTCGGTGCCGATGTATGAGTGACCGAGTTGCAATGCTTCACGTAGTGAAAGTTCTAGAACTTTTTTTGCACGCGGAGTAAATGGAATATGACCGGTTGGTGCCTGCTGACCCTGGCCGATGATCTCTTGCACCTGTTCGCGCACACCTTCAAGGTTGATGCCCAACGCCTCGAGTGCCTTTGCGGCGACTCCTTCACCTTCGTGAATCAAGCCGAGCAAGATATGCTCGGTACCGATGTAGTTGTGATTTAGTAGCTTTGCTTCTTCTTGAGCGAGCACAACTACGCGACGGGCCTTGTCGGTAAATTTTTCAAACATACAAAGATGTTAGGTGGCTACTTGTCCTTCTTGGCAGGCTGTTCGCTAAGGGGTAAATCCCTTTTTGCGCGCTCTTCGGCTTCGATTTCACTGTAAACCTGGCGCTCTTTAGAGTCGGCGCGGACGATGGCACGGAAGACGATCCAGACGATGAGACCAACGCCGGCCACCGGAATCAATGACCAGAGGGCATTGCCAATCCACTCGCCTACTGACATTTTTTGGCTACTTCACCAACGGGAACATGATGGTCTCGCGGATCCCGAGACCGGTGAGGCTCATTAGGAGGCGGTCGATGCCCATACCCATACCGCCAGAAGGTGGCATGCCGAACTCGAGTGCCTTGAGGAAGTCTTCGTCGAGCTTCATGGCTTCAGGGTCGCCGGCGGCGGCCAGGGTTACCTGCTCGATGAAACGCTCACGCTGGATGACCGGGTCAACCAGCTCCGAGTAACCGGTGGCCTGCTCGTAGCCGCGAATGTAGAGATCCCACTTCTCCACTACGCCAGCCTTGCTGCGGTGGTTTCGGGTTAGCGGTGAGGTGTCTACCGGGAAGTCGATCACGAAGGTCGGCTTCTGAAGGTCGGCCTTCACGAAGTGCTCCCAAAGCTCTTCAACATACTTACCGTGCAATGGGTGCTCGATTTCGATGTCGACAGACTTGGCCAGCTTCTTCAAATCTTCGATTGGAGTGTTCGGGGTTACTTCGACTCCGGCTGCCTTCGAAAGCGACTCAAACATTGAAATGCGATCCCAGTTTCCAGAGAGGTCGTTCTCGGTGCCGTCGTCTAGCTGAACAACGTGAGTGCCAAAGGCATCCATCGCTGCATTCTGAATCAACTTCTGAGTGAGGTCCGCAATTGAGTTGTAGTCGCCATACGCTTCGTATGCTTCGAGCATTGCAAACTCAGGTGAGTGAGTGCGGTCCGCACCTTCGTTACGGAAGTTGCGGTTGATTTCGAAAACGCGATCGATTCCACCAACAACTGCTCGCTTCAAGAAAAGTTCCGGTGCGATACGCAAGAACAATTCGGTATCGAATGCGTTTGAGTGAGTCTTGAACGGACGCGCACTTGCACCACCGTGAATGGTTTGCAACATCGGAGTTTCAACTTCGGTGTAACGCGCTGCTTCAAAAGTTTTGCGAAGCGACTTCATTACGTTCGCGCGAATCTGCACAACCTCGCGTGCACGGTCGCGAACGATTAGGTCGATGTAACGGTGACGCACACGGAACTCTTCGCCAAGTTCGTTGTGAAGGTTAGGTAGTGGACGAATGGTCTTAGCTGCCATCTGCCAGTCGTCAACCAAAATTGAGAGCTCGCCGCGCTTAGAGGTAATTACCTCGCCGCTCACGAATAGGTGGTCGCCGAGGTCAACTAATTCTTTGTAAAGTTCAAGGCGCTCTTCACCAACCTTGTCGAGTGAAAGCATCGCCTGGATGCGCTCGCCCGAACCTGACTGCAGAGTGCCGAAGCAAAGCTTTCCGGTGTTGCGCTGGAACATCACGCGGCCGGCAATGGCAACCTTGTCGCCGGTGGCGACGTCGATCTCGAGATCCGGATACTTGGCGCGAACCTCATCGATGGTGTGAGTGATCGGCAAACTAACCGGGTAGGCATCGCTGAGTTCGTTTAGTCGGGCGCGCTTAGCCAAGCGAACCTCGATCTGCTCTGGCAGGTCTTGGTCAAATTCTTGGTTGAGTTCGTCGCTCATCCGGGCCCCTAAATGGTGATGCTGAGGTTGTCTAACAGTCTGGTGTTGCCCACTCGAGCCGCAATCAGCAGGAGGGCCTGGCCGCTAAAACTTTCATCGATTGGCTCGAAGGAGTTCGGGTTGACCAGCGCAACGTAGTCAAGTCTAATCGCAGGGTCAAGGTTGGCCTCGACTGCTGCCAGCCTTTGAGTCGGTGTTCCACTAGATGCCAGTTGAATCGCCCGATGGATGCTTGCGGCGACCACACGTTCTTTTTCAGTCAGATACTGATTGCGGCTCGACATCGCCAAACCGGATTCTTCGCGGATGATCGGCGCGGCAATAATCGCCAACTGATTCCAGCGGTGATCTGAGTTAGCAACCATGCGTTGAATAAGAAATAGTTGCTGTGCATCCTTTTTGCCGAAAACTGCAAAATCCGGCTGCACTAGATCAAATAGGCGAGCCACAACCGTTAGCATTCCATCGAAGTGCTCCGGACGAACCGCGCCTTCATAAACTTTGCCGACTTCACCGGCGTGCTGAGTAATGGCATCGCCGTTTGGATAAACGTCCGGCACGGTTGGGGCAAAAACCACGTCGACACCAACAGCAGAAAGTTTCTCTGCATCCGATTGCAAATTGCGCGGGTACTTATCGAAGTCTTCATTAGCGGCAAACTGAAGTGGGTTAACAAAAATCGAAACCACGACAAAATCTGCGCTTTGTTTTGCAAGTTCAACCAGCGACACATGTCCGTCGTGCAATGCGCCCATAGTTGGCACGAAGGCGATTTTTTTACCCTGCTGCCTTGCGCTCGATATCGCTTCTGCTAATTCGTGAGCACTCGAAATAATTCGCATTATTTATCGAGAAGTTCAGTTGGGTCTATCGGTTGGTGTCCTTGCGAAAGCGCAACTTCAACCGAAGATCGGATAAGTGGGGCAAGCACGCTTGCGGCTGGCTCAATGCCGATCTCTTCCAAGAGTCCGATTGACTGATTCACAATCATTGAAGAAAAACTCGAAGCCACCGAAATCGCTTCAAAGTATTGAGCGCGATTTTCTTCTGCAATCGTGATTGGCTCGGCACCCATTTCGATAACCAATGCTTGAGCAATTGGTAGTGCAACTGCAGGTGCCGAAACCGCGAAGTAACTTTCGCGAATACGCGCGAGATCGGATGTAGTTCCAGTGAACTTCATCGCCGGGTGTATTGCTAACGGAATTGCACCAGCTTGCGCGGCCGGATTCAAAATCGAATATCCGTGCTTGCCCGAGGTGTGAGCAACCAACTGGCCGGCCTTCCAAAGTTTGCCTTCGGTGATTCCGCTAATGGTGAGTTCCAGCTGGTCGTCTGGGATGGCAAAAACTACGAGATCGGCAAACTCGAGCAGGTCTGGAATCGACTTGCGGTGGATGATTTCATGGCCGGCAGCCCCCAGCGCCTGGCTAAAGGCCTTACCCACTGGGCCATCGCCGACCACTCCAATGTTTAGTCGCGCGCTCAAGCCGGGGTTGCCTCTGGTCGGGAGGTGGACGTCTGTTCTGAGGCCTCGCCGTTGTCTGGCAGCTTGCAGGCCCGCTCAATCACTATCGCGACCACGATCAAAAGCAATGACTCGACCGCCGCCAATGCATTGAGCCAAATCGATTCGGGAATCACTGGAAGTGTTGCCTGCAATATCACCAAACTCAATGCGAAACCAAAAAATAGCGAACCGGAAATTGCAGTTGCTTTGGCGAGTGCCAATATTCTGACCGCGTAAAACGGATCGATGCGTTTTGGTCGCTTACCGGAAGTTGCAAACTTTGTCAGTTCGCGGCGGTAACGAAATACCGGAATGGCGGCAAGTATTTCAATGACAGCAATCGACGGAATAGAAATCAACAGATTATTTGGAGCAACCGGAACTGATCCGCCATTAGCTACCAGTGCTTTAGCCAATACAAATGTGACTACACCGGCAACCACGGTGGAAATTAGCAAGCTCAGAATTTTGGTTGGCTTCATGAAACCACCCACACGTCGTTCTCGATTGGTTTTACTAATTCTGAAACTTTTCCGTGACCCGGCAAAACAGCATTTGCGTCCACTAAGTTCCATGGCACCAAAACAAATGCGCGTTCATATGCGCGTGGGTGTGGCACGGTCAAAGTTTTTTTGGCAATGATTTCATCACCGTAAGTGATGATGTCAATATCCATAGTGCGCGATCCCCATCGCTCTAAACGGACTCGGCCAAGTTCCGCTTCCACCTTGCGTAACTTCTTTAGTAACTTCTTCGGTTTCAAAACCGTGTCGACTTTGATCACCGCATTTATGTAGTTCGGTTTTGACTCATCAATTCCGGCTGCAGTTACGGCATAAGACTCCACCATCGGTGAAACTGCTCGCACTTTGACCTTCTTGAGGTCACCGATTTTTGCGACGGCTGCATTGATGTTTGCCTGACGATCCCCGAGGTTGCCGCCGATGGCTAACACCGAGTGCACGGCGTGCTTCATTAGCGCTTACCTTTTACCGTGACGCTGACGTCCTCAAACTTGTGATTGAGCGGGGCTTTCGGCTTATGGACGGTAATTGTGGCCTTGCTCACGGCCGCTCCACCAAGCTCAAAGGTGAGGGCTAACAGGCGCTGGGCCAGGGTTTCCAGCAAATCCACCGGATTCTGCTTGGCATCGGCAACCAGGGCATCAGCCAGGTCTGCGTAGCTAAGGGTGCTGGAAATATCATCGGCGCTGGTGACCTTGATGGTGACCTCGGCATCAATGAGGAACTCCTGGCCGTAGGCCTTTTCGAAATCAAAAACTCCGTGGTGAGCGTAAACACTCAAACCCTTGATGCTGATTTTGATTGGCGAAAGCTCCATGGCTTAACTTTATTCGGCTTCTGCGTTTCGTAATGCTGAAACCAACGCGATGGCATCCGTGGTTGCCTGAACATCGTGCACGCGCACTCCCCAGAGACTTCGCTGCAGCAATAGCGCAGTCAACACTGCGGTGGCCATGTCTCTGCGACCGTTTGAAACCGATTTGGGATCTTCCTCATCGAGAGCGCTCGCAATAAATCTTTTGCGCGAAGCGCCGACCAAAATTGGAAATCCGAGTTTTTCCAATTCGTTTAGGTTCGCAACCAATTGCCAATTCTGTTCTGCGTCTTTAGCAAAACCCAATCCCGGATCCACAATTATTTGTTCACGTTTGACACCTGCCGCAAGTGCAGCATCGATGCGCTCTTGTAATTCGTTGGCAACATCGCGCGCAACATTTTCATAATTGTTTAGCGAATCCATCTCGGTGCTAAAACCGCGCCAGTGTGAAATCACAATGTGCTTTTGACTTTGTGCCGCAACGCTGAACATTGCAGCATCGGCAAGTCCGCCCGAAACATCATTGATGATGTCTGCGCCAGCTTCAATTGCAGCAGCCGCTGTTGCCGCGTTCATGGTGTCGATGCTCACCAAAGTTTTGTAATTCGATTTGATGTTGCGAATGACTTCAATTACACGACGCTGTTCTTCGTCCAGGGCCACTCGTTCAGCACCGGGACGAGTGGATTCGCCACCGACATCAATAATCCGTGCGCCTGCGTTCACCATTAGTGCGACTTGTGCCATTGCGTCATCGAGCTTTGTGTATTGTCCACCATCGCTGAAGGAGTCTGGTGTGGTGTTTAAAACGCCCATTACGAGCGGAGCTTGAAAAAGCATTTGTTTTTTCACTTAGTAATCAGTGCCATGACTTCGGCACGAGCTACCGGTTCGTCGTAGACGCCGCGGGCAGACATGGTGACGGTGTTGGCCTCTGGCTGGCGGGCGCCACGTGAAACTACACAGTGGTGACGCGCCTCAACCACGACAACTACGCCCTTGGTATCCAAGCCCTGCTCAATGGCATCCGCGATTTGGGCGGTGAGGTTCTCCTGAAGCTGCGGGCGGTGAGCGATGATCTCAACCACCTTTGGCAGGCGGCCAAGCCCGACTACTCGATCGTTCGGCAGATAGGCGATGTGAGCGATTCCGGTGAATGGCAACAGGTGGTGTTCACACATCGAAACAAATTCGATGTCTTTAAGGATCACGACTTCGTTGTGCTCTGCCGGAATCGTTTCACTAAGCGCAGACTTCGGATCGACACCAATGCCATTGAAGAAAACTCCGTATGCCTCTGCAACTTTTTTTGGAGTTGCCAACAGGTCATCGCGCTGCGGATTCTCACCGATTGCATTAAGCAATTCGGTAACCGCAGCTTCGATGCGCTGTTGATCAAACATTTACTTTGTTGGCTTCTTACGAGCTACTGGTTTCTTAGCCGCAGGAGTTGCTGCAGGCTTCTTCTTTGCAGGAATTGCAATTGGACCCTGCTTCGAAACTGGACGACTCTTTGACGACAACCATTGACGACGACGGGGAAGCTTCTTCACAGTCTTGAAGATCTTTGCGATATCTTCTTGGTTCAAAGTTTCGCGTTCCATCAACTCTTTAGCTAGTGCATCGAGCACCTTGCGGTTAACGGTTAGTGCCTTGTACGCCTCGTTGTGTGCGGCCTCAACAATGGCACGCACTTCCTTATCGATTTGCTGTGCAGTTGCTTCGCTGTAGTCGCGCTGCTGTGCCATATCGCGGCCGATGAAAACTTCTCCGCCGTTTCCGTAGCTCACTGCACCGATTGAATCGCTGAAGCCGTACTGAGTAACCATCTGTCGGGCAATGTTGGTCGCCTTCTCGAAGTCGTTCGATGCTCCGGTGGTTGGATCGTGGAACACGATTTCTTCGGCAACGCGACCACCCATTGCATACGCAATTTGGTCGAGCAGCTGATTACGTGAAACCGAGTAGCGGTCTTCAAGCGGAAGCACCATGGTGTAACCAAGTGCTCGTCCGCGAGGAAGGATGGTGACCTTGGTCACCGGGTCGCTGTCGTTCATTGATGCCGCAACCAGCGCGTGGCCTGCCTCGTGGTACGCGGTGTTTAGACGCTCACGATCCTGCATTAGGCGGGACTTCTTCTGAGGTCCGCCAATTACGCGATCGATGGCTTCGTCCAAAGTGGCCGCTGTGATTTGCTTTTCATTCTGGCGAGCGGTCAATAGAGCCGCTTCGTTTAGAACGTTGGCTAGGTCGGCGCCGGTGAAACCTGGGGTGCGTCGAGCAATTACTGCAAGATCGACGTCGTCGGCAATTGGCTTGCCCTTGGCGTGCACCTTAAGAATCTGCTCACGACCGATTAGGTCTGGTGCGCTAACCCCGATCTGACGATCGAAACGGCCAGGACGCAAAAGCGCAGGGTCAAGAATGTCTGGTCGGTTAGTTGCCGCAATCAAAATCACGTTGGTGCGTGAATCGAAACCATCCATCTCAACCAAAAGCTGGTTAAGAGTTTGCTCGCGCTCGTCGTTGCCGCCACCGATTCCGGCACCACGGTGACGACCAACTGCGTCAATCTCGTCAACGAAAATAATGGCAGGTGCTGCAGCCTTGGCTTGCTCAAAAAGATCGCGCACACGTGATGCACCAACACCAACAAACATTTCGACAAAGTCAGAACCAGAGATCGAGAAGAACGGCACGCCAGCTTCACCGGCGACTGCTTTGGCAACCAAAGTCTTACCGGTTCCCGGAGGGCCGTACAAAAGCACTCCTCGCGGAATCTTTGCGCCAACCGCTTGGAACTTTTGTGGTTCCTTAAGGAACTCTTTAATTTCTTCTAATTCTTCGATAGCTTCGTCAGCGCCAGCAACATCTGCGAATGTAACTTTCGAAGTTTCTTTATTTACTAGCTTCGCGCGTGACTTTCCAAACTGCATCACTCCACGACCGCCACCACCTCCGGCACCGGACATGATGAACCAAAAAATTGCGCCAATGATGATGAATGGGAATATGCTTCCGAGCAGTGCGAGGTACCAAGGAGTGTTTGGAACTTCGTCGTTGTAACCCTTAGTGATGTTGGCCTCGGCGATTGCCTTAGTAACATCCGCTCCGCGTGCAGCAACAAAGTAGAACTGCACCTGCTTGCCGTATTTTGAATCCGCGTTGTTGAGCACGATGTCCACGCGCTGATCGCCGTCGAGCACCTTTACGCTCTGCGCTTTGCCGTCTGCAATCATCTGCAAACCAACGCTGGTATCTACCTGCTTGAACCCGCCGGTGGAAACCATTGATGAGCCGATAAACAGCACGACGACTGCCGCAATAATCCAAATGAATGGGCCGCTAAGGAGTTTCTTCATATTCACCGAATAAGGCTACCTGCTAGAAATTGGCCCTGCCAAAGTTGTTCGCCTAGGGCAAAGAACCCTGGGGAAATAGTGAATTAGCTGTAGGTCTTTGGGTCGAGAATCGCTACGCCCGGCAAGGTGCGATAGTTCTCGGCGTAGTCGAGACCGTAGCCAACCACGAATTCGTTTGGAATATCAAAACCAACAAGGGCAACTTCGACGGCCACCTTGGCAGCATCCGGCTTGCGAAGCATTGCCACGATTTCTACTGACGCAGCGCCGCGAGCGCGAAGATTGGTGACCAACCAGCTGAGAGTAAGTCCGGAGTCGATGATGTCTTCGACGATGATCACGTGACGACCGAGTACGTCGGCGTCCAAGTCTTTAAGAATTCGCACCACACCAGATGACTGAGTTCCGTGACCGTATGACGAAACTGCCATCCAATCCATCTGCACCGGAATCTGCATTGCACGGGAAAGGTCTGCCATGAACATGACTGCGCCTTTGAGCACGCCAACTAGAAGTACATCTTTACCCGCGTACTTTGCATCGACTTCTGCAGCGAGTTCTTTCACGCGAGCTTTGATCTGTTCTTCGGTCACGATGATCTTGGTGATGTCGTTCGCAACTTTTTCGATGTCCACTAGCAGGCTCCCGTTTTCATAGTCCTGGTACTTTTCAGAACGATTTGATTGGCGTTGCGTTCTACTCTAACCCCTGGCAGTGTGAGCGGTTTCTGCCCGTGCCAGGCATCCACCAATTCATCAACTGCAAGGATGTGCACTCGCGCAAATTCCGGAGCCTGCATCGTGGCTAGGGCTAGGGCCAAAACACGATGACGAATTGCCAACGGCATTGCCTTGAATGCATCCACCGGAATCTCAATTGAAGTTGCGCGGATGCGCACAAAGTCATCGAAGTAATTGCAAGCGAGCTCGCTCAACACCAATTCGTCTTCCTGCAGTTGCTCCGCAGTGCGGCCGAGCGCATCGATCACACCGGGGCCAAGTTCACGCTCGAGCAGTGGCAGTACTTCCTCACGCACGCGCACCCTGCTGTACTTCTTATCTGCATTGTGCGGATCAACCCAAAACTTCAATCCGCTGTCGTTGCAGAACGCCTCGGTGGTGGCGCGATTGATGCCAAGCAGCGGGCGCAAAAACTTGCCGCTAACTTCTGTCATGCCGTTTAGTGACTTATTGCCCGAGCCCCGGGCCAGGCCAAGCAATACCGTCTCGGCCTGATCGTTCAGGGTGTGCGCCAACATCACGAATCGCGCGTCGGTTTCGTCAAAGGCCCGATAGCGAGCAGTTCTGGCAGCAGCCTCTGGGCCACCTTCCCTACCAACCTGCACACTCCTTATAAGCACTGGCTTGGCGCCCAGCGAGGTCAGCAGTTTCGCGGTTTCGTCAGCAACGGCTTTGGTTGCCTCCTGCAATCCGTGTTCCACGATCACGGCACCGACGGGGATGCCGGCGCGGTTGCCTTCGAAGATGGCAGCTGCGGCAAGGGCCAGCGAATCGGCTCCACCCGAGCAGGCCACGATGATTTGATCGCCAGGAGTTACGCCATTACGTTCCCAACTTTCGCGCACCGCTCGACGCACATCGGCAATGGCCGGGGTCAATCGCGGGCGCTGAGGCACTACTTACCTTTCGATAAAGTTGGTGTTATCAGCCTATTGAGGAGCAGCATGTCATACGAAGCCGTAATCGAAATTCCACGCGGATCTCGCAACAAATACGAGGTAGACCACGAAACCGGTCGCGTACACCTAGACCGCGTACTCTTCACACCTTTCGTTTACCCGGTTGACTACGGCTACTTCGACAACACCCTCGGTGGCGACGGCGACCCACTAGACGCACTGGTACTTCTCGAATTCCCAGTTTTCCCTGGTGTTGTAGTTGACGTTCGTCCGGTTGGCGTGCTTCCTATGGAAGACGACGGCGGCATCGACGAAAAGATTGTTTGCGTGCCAACCAAGGATCCACGTTGGGCACACATCCAAGACATCAATGATGTTCCTCAGCAAACCAAGAACGAACTTAAGCACTTCTTCGAGCACTACAAGGATCTAGAACCTGGCAAGTGGGTAAAGGTTGGCGAGTGGGCTGGCAAGGATGTTGCAGAAAAGCTAATCGTCGAAGCTATCGAACGTTACAAGAACTAATGAACCTCGAGACCTCGACTATCGAAGTCGGCATCATCACACTGCTCGATAACTATTTCGAGTTGATGCACACCCAGAACATGGATTTGTTCGACAAAGTTTTTCACCCAGACTGTTCACTGTTTGGAACTCCTGACGATAAATACAACGTGCGCACTGCCGCTGTTTACAAAGAGCAAATGATGAATCGCGAATCGCCGGCATCAAAAGGTGAAGCTCGTCGCGATGAAATTTTGTTTGTCGACCAGCTTTTCGATTCAAACGCCATCGCTCGTGTGCAGCTCGAAATGTTTGGCGGAGTAATGCAGGACTACCTGAGCTTGCTCAAGGTTGATGGTCAGTGGTTTGTCATTGCTAAGACCTGGGCTCGCATCGGAGACGCTCAGTAATTACTAGGCGCTCGGGCGACCAGCATAGGGGAACATTTCACCCCAACGGATAGGCACGATGCGCACTGTGCGCGCCGGGTTTGGTGCTTCGAGCATCATGCCTCCGCCAACGTAGACCACCACGTGGTACTTGTCGCCGTCGAAGGCGCTCTCCTGCGAGTACCAAAGCAAGTCACCAACCTGCATCTGGTTTAGCGGCACCAGCTTGCGCGCCTGAGCCATGGTGCGGAACTGATTGGTTGCCGAGTGAGTGCCGATGTAAATACCAGCGGCTCCGTAACCGGCCTTGGTGATTCCAGAACAGTCCCAAACATCTGGACCAATTCCACCAAGCACGTATCGCTCACCGAGTTGTGCCTTCATAAAATTGAGCGCAACAGAAACTTTGTCTTGATCGGCATCGCCAACTGTGTAGAGCTCAGGCGCATCCATCTTTGCCGAACCAGCCTGCTGTCTGCGTTCCGCCGCTAGGCCTTCAGCGCGTTGACGTTCCAAATCGGCAGACGTGTTTTGCAACACCGCAAGTTGCGCGTAAAAAGTTTTATTTAGTTTTACGTTTTGGTTCACTAAACCTTGCGCAGTGTTAGCTGCTGTTTGCGCTTCATCGTATGCAGACTGCGCAACTTTTTTCTTGGCTTCGAGTTCGAGCTTCGCTGCTTGCAATTCGTTGGCAAGTGATTGCGCATACTTTTGTTTTTGAATCGAGCGCTGATAAATCGTGTTACTGGTTTTTGCGAGTTTTTCTTGAGCGCCAAGTTGGTAAAGCAAATTACTCGCCTTGTTGGAATTCAAAAATAAGTTAAGGGTTGTGCCGCCAGATCCATCGCGAAACATTTGTGCGGCGATTTGTCCTAGTTGAGTGGTTGCTTGATTCGCCTGCGCCATGGCTGCGTCCGCTTGTGATTGCAGTGATGCCACCTGAGCGGCCTTTTGGTCGTAGACGTCCTTGGCCTGACTGTAAGTTTCACCCTTAATCTGAGCAACGCGTTCGGCTGAATCGGCCTTATCGGTCAAATCTTGGATGATCGCCTCAAGTCGCTTGATCATGGCCTTTTTGGTGGAGACCTTCTTCTTAGCGGCTGCCACCTCGGCGGCGCTCGGATAAGAAGGTACGGCCCAGGATGGAGCCACCACCGCGGTGCCTGCGATGAGCCCAAGAGCCAGTGCGCCAATGGTCAGGGCGCGGGTGAACTTGGGAGACATGCTTAAAACTTAAACGCAGCGGTGCGGTTTACGGCTTAAGGCAGCCTGTGAATCGGCTTTGGGTTGCGGTAATCACCATTAGGCGGGTAATCTTGACCCTTGGTGCTATGAAGTATCGACTTTGTAGGCCCCATCGTTTAGTGGCCTAGGACGCTGCCCTTTCACGGCAGTAGCACGGGTTCGAATCCCGTTGGGGTCACCATTTCGATAGTTGTAGCGTCATTAGGTCCTGTAGCGCAGTTGGTTAGCGCGCCGCCCTGTCACGGCGGAGGTCGCGGGTTCAAGTCCCGTCAGGATCGCCAAGTTGAGAGGCCCTTCGAAAGAAGGGTTTTTTAACTAAGGCGTAACGCAAGTTGCGCTGGGCTCTGTAGCTCAGTTGGTAGAGCGAACGACTGAAAATCGTTAGGTCACCGGATCGATGCCGGTCGGAGCCACTCGAAGCACTCCTATCTCACGTGGGAGTGTTTTCGTTTTTAAAGGGTCGAGTAGCCTTTGACTATGGCTAGAACTAAAAACCGCTGGATTGGTCTGATCTTTATTTCGATGGCGATTTCGCTCGTCATCATCGACGGAACAATCGTCAACACAATTTTCCCCGCAGTGATTAAGTCGCTGAAATTAACTTCGACCGACATTCAGTGGGTGCAGGAAAGCTATGTATTAGTTTTCGCATCACTACTTTTGGTTTGGGGTTCACTCGCCGATCGATTCGGCCGACGCCTCATGTTGGTGCTGGGTATTTTGATATTCGTACTCGCATCAATTGGAGCTGGTGCGTCAACCGATGCAAGCTCGATGATTGTCGCTCGAATCATTCAGGGTGTCGGCGGTGCAATGGTTTTGCCAACAACTCTCGCGTTGGTTAACACAAACTTCCAGGGCAAAGAGCGCGGAATCGCATTTGCAATTTGGGGATCGACCATCGGTGGAATGGTTGCGGTTGGTCCGGTGCTTGGCGGCTGGCTAGCCACTGTCGACTGGCGTTGGGCGTTCTACGTGAACGTTCCTTTTGGCATCATCGTGATTCTGGGCTTGCTGTGGCAGGTGAATGAATCCAAGGCAGAAATGCGTCCGGGCCGCATCGATATTCTTGGTGCGCTGATTTCGGTTGTCATGCTTGGCACCCTGGTGTTTAGCCTCATCGAGGGCCGCATTTACGGTTGGTTCACTCCAACCGGCAACAAATTTAAAATCGGCGACTTCACTTGGCCAGACACCAGCATCTCGGTAATTCCACTTGCACTCTCGTTGTTTGTGGTCGCTCTATTCGGTTTTATTTTGCAGCAGCGTGCTCGCGAAAAGGCGCACAAGAATGTGCTACTTGATCTTTCACTTTTCTCGATTCCAAGTTTCCGCAATGGATCAATCGCCGTCACCATTATTTCTATGGGTGAATTTGGTTTGATTTTTGCATTGCCACTTTGGTTGCAAAACGTTGAGGGCTTGAACTCACTTTCATCCGGTTTGGTTTTGTTGTGGCTCGCTGGTGGAGCGTTCGTTGCCTCTGGAGCTGCCGGTGCATCTGGTGGAAAAATTCCGCCAAAGGTTTCGGTGCGCATCGGTGTGCTGCTTGAACTCCTCGGTGTAATTGGCATCGCGATTTTCGCAGCCAATGGCGCAGGATGGGGACCAATCTCTCCGTTCCTATTCATTTACGGATTCGGTGTTGGTATGGCCACCGCGCAGCTAACCGGCGTGATTTTGGTTGATGTTCCGCAAAACAAAATCGGACAGGCATCTGGTTCGCAGAGCACAGTTCGCCAAATTGGTTCGGCACTCGGCATTGCAGTGCTCGGCACCACTTTGTTTACCGTGACTCAGTCGGCCGTTATTTCTCGAATCGAAAACTTGGACGCTTTCAAGAGCACCGACAAGGCTCAGGTTGAAGTCTTGGCGAAGTCACTTTCCGATGTGATCGTGGACAGCTCCGGTGGCGCTATTCCTCAGGTTTCGATGGTGCTGCAGAGCAAGGGTGCCCCGGCAGCCACCGGCGACCAGATTCAGGCGGCTACCGCTGCCGGCTTCACCGATGGCGTAAAGGCCACCGGTTGGGCAGCTGCAGGCTTCCTTTTCCTAGGATTCTTGGCCACCTTCAACCTTGGCGGGGGCCGAAAGTCCAAGCGTAAGTAACGTTTTAGCTCAAGGAAAAGGCCTACTCGTCAAAGAGTAGGCTTTCTCTTTGTGAACGATCTGATTCAGCCAAAACGTTGGTTCCTAGGCCGCAAGCTTGCTAACGAAAATCTAGAGGGCCAGTTACTGCCAAAGGTAATTGCACTTCCGATTTTCTCGAGTGACGCACTTTCATCTGTGGCCTATGGCCCGCAAGAGATGCTCATGATCCTCACCCTCGGCGGTGTGGCAATGCTATCCGCGGCCCCTGGCATCGCTGCCATGGTGGTTCTTCTTTTGGCGATGATCATCTTCTCTTACCGCAAGGTAATCAAGGCTTACCCATCTGGCGGTGGCGACTACGAAGTTGCTATGAAGAACCTTGGCAAGAAGTGGGCACTGTTAGTTGCCTCTGCACTACTTCTCGACTACGTGATGACCGTTGCGGTTTCGATTGCATCTGGCACGGATAACTTAATCTCCGCATTTCCGGCACTTGCTCCATGGCGAGTAGAAATCGCAGTTGGATTCTTGGTTGCACTATGTGCGGTAAACCTTCGTGGTGTTCGCGAATCCGGAGTTGCTTTTGCGATTCCTACTTATTTG
>Ga0228703_1001133_pt1 | contig 16928 bp, 14 predicted proteins | sample McNCre217_Aug_MG_3_FD_178020 | JGI IMG/M metagenome (GOLD analysis project Ga0228703, IMG submission 178020) | Freshwater microbial communities from McNutts Creek, Athens, Georgia, United States - 29-17_Aug_MG | ecosystem: Environmental > Aquatic > Freshwater > Creek | place: USA: Georgia... | reverse complement strand
CCTTCTGGCGGAACGGGGTTAGTGAAGGTCGGGATGAATACGCTCTGGGTATCCGACGAGACCGGCTCCGGAGCGAAGCTGCGCGAAGACAGGAAGCCAGGCTCGGTCGGCGGGTACGGGTCGGTTGCTGGTGATGCAAAGACTGGCGCTGCCGGTGCGGCAGGCTCCGCTGCTTCTGCAACCACAGGCTCGACAACTGGAACCTCAGCGGTTGCAGGAACTACGTGCGCAACTGGCTTTACCTCAAGGGCTGGAGCAGCGTCAAAAGTTACGCGCTGACGGTTCGCGAACAGTGCGTTCAGGGAGTCTGCGATGTTGGCAGCCGGAGCGACGGGCGCAGCAGCGGGGGCTACGACAGCAGCAACCTGCGCCGCGGCCGGCGCTGCCTCTGGTTCCGCGACTGGTTCAACTGGGGCAGCAACTGCCGGCGCGGTCTCATCCGCGATTGGAACCGAACGAGTTGCGTCCGCCGGCATCGGCTCTGCAGGGGTCGAGACAACCTGCGGGATTTCGATGATCGGGTTTGCCTCGGTGACAACGAAATCTTCATCAACTTCGCGACCAACCTGACCGCGGGTAGACGCGCGAAGTTCAAGCTGCTTCTGCAGAATGTCCATCGATTCGAGCGAGGATGCCTTTGCCAAAACCTGGGCGAGCTCTGCATCGGTGAGGACGCGGCTCTGCCATGCTGCTGGTTCTGGACTCATACCCAAATGCTAGCAAGAAAGCGAAACGGCACCCCCTAATAGGAGGTGCCGTTTCTTATCTGTGGGCCCTACCGGGCTCGAACCGATGACATCCACGGTGTAAGCGTGGCGCTCTACCAACTGAGCTAAAGGCCCTTCAGATGTTGTCTAAGACAACTTGTCTATCTTAGCGCAACATCCAACGGCGGTTGCAAATCGAACCGCCAAGTTTGACTAGAGGGCAGCAACTGCCTTCTTGTAGTCGGCGAACTCGCGTGCCTGACCTGGAGCGGTCACGAACTTCGCGGTGAGAACGCCATCCTTGTTGATAACGAAGGTTGCACGGTTAGCAAAGCCGGTCTCTTCGATGAATACGCCGTAATCCTTTGCAACTGCGCCGTGTGGCCAGAAGTCTGATAGCACCGAGAACTTGTAGCCCTCTTCATCGGCGAACTTCTTCTGCACGTACTTGGTGTCGATCGAGATCGCGAGCAACTCAACGTTTGCATCCTGGAACACAGCGATGTTGTCGCGGATTTCGCAGAGCTCGCCGGTGCAGATACCGGTGAACGACATTGGGTAGAAGACGAGTACAACGTTCTTCTTACCGCGGAAATCGCTGAGGGTAACTGGCTCACCGTTCTGGTTCGACAGGGTGAAGTCTGGGGCTAGATCGCCGATGAGTGGGCTCATTAAAAAAACCTTCCAAAGTTTGGTGTGAGTTCAGACATAGATTACTTAGAACTCAGCAGTCTGAAACAGACAAATACGCCATTAAGTTCCGTCTTTAGCGAATAAACTCAGTTAGTGGCTTTCACCCAAGCTAACAATCAATCTTTGCGTCGCACCCACGAATGTGCGACTTATTTGGAATTGAGGATTCGGTGTCTTTTAACAACCGCGACGCCTTCGAAGTGACCGCTCCAGACCTAGACCCACAAGAGACCGCCGAATGGCTTGAGTCGCTAGATGCGGTTGCAAAGGTTCACGGCCGTGGTCGCGCACGCGAAATCATGTTGAACCTGCTTCGTCGTTCGCACGAACTTCAGCTCAACGTTCCAATGGTTCAGACCACCGACTACATCAACACCATCGCCGTTGAGAACGAACCAGAGTTCCCTGGAGATGAGCAGATTGAGCGCACCTACCGCGCTTGGATGCGCTGGAACGCTGCAATGCTCGTTCACCGCGCACAGCGTCCGGGCATCGGTGTGGGTGGCCACATCTCGACCTTCGCTTCATCGGCTTCGCTGTATGAAATTGGTTTCAACCACTTCTTCCGCGGACAGGACCACCCAACCGGTGGCGACCAGATCTTCGTTCAGGGTCACGCATCACCTGGCCCATACGCTCGTGCATTCCTTGAGGGTCGCCTAAGCGCCGACCAGCTCGACGGTTTCCGTCAGGAGAAGTCGCACGCGGCGGGCAGCCTATCTTCGTACCCACACCCACGCTTGATGCCAAACTTCTGGCAGTTCCCAACCGTGTCGATGGGTATCGGCCCAATCAACGCCATCTACCAGGCACAGGCAAACCGCTACCTTGAGGGTCGTGGCCTCAAGTCGCCTTCGGACCAGCATGTCTGGGCATTCCTCGGCGATGGTGAGCTCGACGAGGTCGAGAGCCGCGGTGCACTTCAGCTCGCAGCCAACGACAAGCTCGACAACCTGACCTTCGTTGTGAACTGTAACCTCCAGCGTCTTGACGGCCCAGTTCGTGGTAACGGCAAGATCATGCAGGAGCTAGAGTCGTTCTTCCGCGGTGCGGGTTGGAACGTAATCAAGGTAGTTTGGGGCCGCGAGTGGGACGACCTTCTAGCCGCAGACACCGATGGCGCGCTCGTCGACCTGATGAACCGCACTCCAGACGGCGACTACCAGACCTACAAGACCGAGAACGGCGCGTTCGTGCGCGAGAACTTCTTCGGTCGCGACCCACGCACCCTGAAGATGGTTGAGCACCTAAGCGACGACCAGATCTGGGGCCTACGTCGTGGTGGCCACGACTACCGCAAGGTTTACGCCGCTTACAAGGCTGCGATGGAGCACAAGGGTCAGCCAACCGTTATTTTGGCCAAGACCATCAAGGGCTTCACCCTGGGTAAGAGCTTCGAGGGCCGCAACGCGACCCACCAGATGAAGAAGCTGACCCTCGACAACCTCAAGGCGTTCCGCGACGAGCTGCACATCCCTATTACCGATGCTGCACTTGAGGCGAACCCTTACCAGCCTCCTTACTACCACCCAGGAAACGACGCTCCTGAAATCCAGTACATGCACGAGCGTCGTCGTGAACTCGGTGGTTACCTGCCAGAGCGTCGCAGCAAGTATGTTGACTTCGCACTGCCAGAGGACAAGGTCTACTCGATCTCGAAGTCGGGTTCGGGCACCCAGGAAGTTGCCACCACCATGGCATTCGTCCGTTTGCTCAAGGACCTACTTCGCGCCCCAGGCACAGGTGAGCGCATCGTTCCGATCATCCCGGATGAGGCACGTACCTTCGGTATGGACGCCTTCTTCCCTACCGCGAAGATCTACAACCCGAACGGTCAGCACTACATCTCGGTAGACCGCGAACTTCTCCTCAACTACAAGGAGTCGGCAGCGGGTCAGATCCTTCACACCGGTATTAACGAAGCCGGTTCGATGGCTGGATTCACCGCGGTTGCTACCTCGTACGCAACCCACGGTCAGCCACTGATTCCGTTCTACGTCTTCTACTCGATGTTCGGCTTCCAGCGCACTGCAGACGCAGTCTGGGCTGCTACCGACCAGCTATCACGCGGTTTCATGATTGGTGCCACCGCAGGTCGCACCACTCTTACCGGTGAAGGTCTACAGCACGCCGATGGCCACTCGCCAGTGCTTGCATCGACTAACACCGCCGTCGTCAGCTACGACCCTGCATACGGCTACGAGATCGGTCACATCATCCGTGCCGGTATTGAGCGCATGTACGGTGGCCAGCACGATGACCCTAACGTTGTCTACTACCTAACCGTGTACAACGAGCCTTACGTTCAGCCAGCAGAGCCTGAAAACGTTGACGTCGATGGAATCCTCAAGGGTATCCACCGCATCAGCCAGAACAACGCTGGCGGCAAGAAGGCACAGATCCTTGCTTCGGGTGTTGCAGTTCCTTGGGCTTACGAGGCTCAGCGCCTACTCCAGGATGACTGGGGCGTTTCGGCCGACATCTGGTCGGTCACCTCGTGGACCGAGCTTCGCCGCGACGGCCTAAAGCGCGACGAGTACAAGTTCTTGCACCCTAACGAGCAGGTTGGCAACGCCTACCTAACCGACAAGCTTGCAGGCTCGGAAGGTCCATTCCTAGGTGTTTCGGACTACATGCACGCAGTACCAGACATGATCCGCAACTGGGTTCCAGGCGACTACGCAACTCTAGGTGCCGACGGCTTCGGCTTCTCGGACACTCGCGCAGCCGCTCGTCGCTTCTTCAAGATTGACGGCCCATCGATCGTGGTCCGCGTTCTAGAGCAGCTTGTAGCACAGGGCCAGATGGACCCGAGCGCACCTCAGACTGCAATCGACAAGTACCGTCTGCACGATGTAAACGCTGGAACCAGCGGCAACACCGGTGGCGACGCCTAAACCGAAGGAAAATCGATGATCGTTGTTGTCTGCCCTGGTCAGGGTTCGCAGACTCCAGGCTTCTTCACCCCGTGGTTGGAGATTCCAGAGTTCCGTAGCTCAATCGAACGCCAGCAGCAGGCCAGCGGCCTAGACCTCATCGGTCACGGCACCCTCAGCGACGCCGACACCATCCGCGACACCGCAGTGGCTCAGCCGCTCATCGTCAGTGCCGGTGTGGCATCTTTGGCGGCCCTGCTTGAAGGCAAAAGCATTCAGGACAGCGGCATCGCAGGTGTGGCGGGTCACTCGGTTGGTGAAATCACCGCTGCGGTAGCCGCCGGCATCTTCGATGAAGCGACCGGTATCAAGTTTGTAAACGAACGCGGTCAGGCGATGGCCAAGGCGGCGGCACTAGAGGTTACCTCGATGGCAGCCATCCTTGGCGGCGACCAGAGTGCGGTTGAAGCAAAGCTCGCCGAGCTCGGTCTCGAGCCAGCCAACTACAACGGTGGCGGTCAGATTGTTGCTGCCGGAAGCACCGAGGGTATTGCAGCACTTCAGGCCGAGCCTGTGGCCGGCACCCGCGTGATTCCACTTCAGGTAGCCGGCGCATTCCACACTCGATACATGGCGCCTGCGGTTGCAACCCTTGACGCCTACTCGAAGACCATCGAGATTGCGGACCCTAAGGTCAAGCTCTGGAGCAACAACGGCGGCAAGCTCGTTGCAAACGGCGCAAACTTCGTTGAACTTCTTGTTTCGCAGGTCAGCTCACCGGTTCGCTGGGATCTCTGCATGAGCGAGATGGTCGCAGCCGGCGTAACCGGAATCATCGAGGTCTCCCCTGCCGGAACCCTCGCGGGTCTTGCCAAGCGCAGCATGCCTGGCATCGAAATCGTTGCACTGAAGTCACCTGAAAACCTTGAGGCGGCTCGTAACCTTATTAGCAGTCACAGCAACTAGGAGACTCATGTCGCAGCCAGTTCTAAACCAGTACGACGTCGTCAAGTACTCGCGCATCTACTCGCTAGGTGCAGCCCGCGGCGACCTAACCGTCACCAACGATGACATCGCTGGCCCGATTGACTCTTCAGACGAATGGATTCGTCAGCGCACCGGCATCATCACCCGCAAGCGCGCATCGGCCGACCGCAGCCTGATGGACATGGCGGTTGAGGCTTCGAACGAGGCAATCAAGAAGGCCGGCATCGACCCATCGGAGATTGGTGCGGTTCTATTCAGCACGATCACCCACCCGTTTGCTACCCCATCGGCTGCAACTCTGCTCGCCGAGAAGATTGGCGCGAACCCAGCTCCTGCCTACGACATCTCAGCGGCTTGTGCCGGCTACTGCTACGGCATTGCCCAGGCTGACGCCCTAGTTCGCTCGGGTATGGCAAAGTACGTGCTCGTCGTGGGTGGCGAGAAGCTTTCAGACTTCATCAACCCAACCGACCGCAGCATCTCGTTCCTTTTGGGAGACGGCGCTGGCGCCGCAATCGTTGGCCCATCGGACTTCCCTGGCATCTCGCCTACCGTCTGGGGCTCGGACGGTTCGCACTGGGATGCAGTGAGCATGACCGGTTCGCTAATCGACTTCCGTGATGGCAAGGTTGCTTGGCCTACCCTGCAGCAGGAGGGCCAGACCGTATTCCGCTGGGCAGTTTGGGAGATGGCAAAGACCGCCAAGAAGGCACTGGAAGTTGCCGGCGTTCAGGCCGAAGATCTAAGCGCAATGGTCACCCACCAGGCCAACATTCGCATCATCGATGAGCTTGCCAAGCAGTTGAAGCTGCCTGAGAGCGTCGTAGTTGCTCGCGACATCGTCTACACCGGCAACACATCGGCGGCTTCAATTCCGCTTGCGATGCACGCCCTTCTTGAGTCTGGCGAAGTAAAGAGCGGCGGTTTGGCTCTAGAAATTGGCTTCGGCGCGGGCCTCGCCTTCGGCGCTCAAGTAATAGTCCTCCCGTAAACTTAAACGCAGTTCCTCAACCATCTATCAAGGAGAAACAAATGGCATTTTCGCAGGCTGAAGTACTAGCTGGTCTTGCTGAGATCGTAAACGACGAGACTGGTATCGCAACCGAGTCTGTACAGCTAGAGAAGTCGTTCACCGACGACCTAGACATCGACTCGATCTCGATGATGACCATCGTTGTAAACGCAGAAGACAAGTTCGGCGTAAAGATTCCTGACGAGGAAGTTAAAAACCTAATCACCGTTGGTGACGCAGTTAACTTCATCGTTTCGGCACAGGGCTAATTCACCTTGGCCGGCAAGATTGTCGTTACCGGGCTGGGAGCTACCACTCCCCTCGGTGGCGATGTCGAATCCACTTGGAAGGCGCTACTCGCCGGAGAGTCGGGCATCTCAACCATTGAGGCCGACTGGGTTAGCGAGTACGACCTACCTGTAACTTTCGCGGGTCAGGCAAAGGTAAAGGCACTCGATGTCCTTACCCCGCAGGAATGCAAGCGCCTAGATCAGTCGAGCCAGTTCGCGCTTATTGCTGCGCGTGAGGCTTGGAAGGATGCCGGCACCCCTGAGGTCGCGCCTGAGCGCATCGCAGTCGAATACGCAACCGGTATCGGTGGCGTTTGGACTCTGCTCAACGCGTACGACGACCTAAAGAACCGTGGCCCTCGCCGCGTAATGCCTATGACCATCCCAATGCTGATGCCTAACGGTCCAGCTGCGGCTATTGGCATGGACATCGCGGCCCGTGGTGGCGTTCGCACCGCAGTTTCGGCTTGTGCTTCGGGTACCGAGGCAATCGCCAACGCAATCGACCGTCTTCGCACCGGCGAGGTCGACATCGTTGTTGCCGGTGGCTGTGAGGCAGGTATTCACCCGCTTCCACTTGCTGCCTTCGCATCGATGCACGCACTCTCGAAGCGCAACGACAACCCTGCAGCAGCATCTCGTCCATACGACATCGACCGCGATGGCTTCGTAATGGGTGAAGGCGGCGGCGCCGTTGTTCTTGAGCTTGAAGAGCACGCACTCGCCCGTGGCGCAAAGATTTACGCTGAGCTTGTAAGCGGCGCTGTAACCAGCGACGCGTACCACATCACCGCACCAGACCCAGAGGGTACCGGCGCTGCCCGTGCAGTATTGCGCGCGCTTGAGCACGGCGGCCTTCAGGTCACCGATGTGGACCACATCAACGCTCACGCAACCAGCACCCCGGTTGGTGACATCGCCGAGTACACTGCACTTCGCCGTGTCTTTGGCGACCACCTAGACAAGATTGCTATCTCGGCAACCAAGTCTTCGACCGGTCACCTACTTGGTGGAGCTGGCGCAATCGAGGCAATCTTCACCATCCTCGCGCTGCACACCCGCACTGCCCCACCAACCATCAACGTAGACAACCCAGACCCAGCAATTCCTGTGGATGTCGTCACCAGCCCACGTAACTTGGGTGATGGCGAGCTAGTTGCAATCAGCAACTCGTTCGGTTTCGGTGGACACAACGCGGTAATCGTTTTCAAGAGCTACGAGAAGTAAGTAGTTCTAGGCAAACTGCCGGTAGCCCAATGGGTTGCCGGCAGTTTTGTTTTTGGGGCCGGTTGGCTTACTAGCATTGATGCATGCCCGAAAACACCTTTAGCTTCAGCGGCTTCCGCGATGGCCACTGCCATCCGCTGTTTGCCGCTCGCGAGGGCGTCGGGCCGAACCTCGACGACTGCACGACGGTGGCGGCAATCCAAGACCGCCTGCGCGAATACCGGGCCGCAAATCCTGATGCCGTGTGGATCGACTGCGGTTCATACGAGCACACCCTCGCGCCGGAAGGCCGCATGGTGGCCAGCTGGCTCGACGAGGCAGTGGATGACATCCCTGTGGTCGTTCACGCATCGGACCATCACACCATCTGGGTGAACAGCGCGGCTCTAGCGGTGGCCGGGCTGACCGAAAGCGCACCAACCTTCAAGAGTGCCTCCATCGACGTGGACGCGGATGGCAAGCCGACCGGCGTGCTGCGCGAATGGGACGCCATGAGCGTGATTTACGCCCACGAACCGAAGCCAAGTATTGATTCCGATGTGGCCGCCATCGAGCGCGCTCAAGAGCGCCTGCTCTCCCACGGCATCGTGGCGGTTCAGGAGGCTTGGATCGATCCGGGCATGCCGGAGGCGTATGTGGCCGCGGTCGAACGCGGTGTGCTCAAACTGCGCGTAAACCTTGCGCCTAGAATCGCGCCGGACAGTTGGCGCAAAGACCTAGAGCAAGCCAAGGCTGCCCGGTCATTGGTTCGCGCGGCCGGCTCGGAACTACTCACCTGCAACACTGTGAAAATATTCATCGATGGAGTGTTTTCATCGAGCACCGCCCTGCTTGCTGAGCCATACTGTGCCGGCGGCCACGGCGATGCTATCTGGGAGACCAAAGAGTTGCAGGCGCTCGCCCTGGCGGCCGACTCAGCGGGCTTCCAGCTTCACTTCCATGCCATCGGGGATGCCGCCGTCAGCATGGCGCTCGATGCTATTGACCACATTGACCTCTGCAATGGCTTTGTAGACCGCAGGCCGGTCATTGCCCACGCAGAGCTTGTCAGCCCGGCAGACATGGTCCGGATGCGCCGCTTCGGCGTCATCGTCTGCCAACAGCCGGTTTGGATTCAGCGCGATGAGCAGTTTGCAACCACCGAGGCGGCCATCGGAGTTGAACGTGCTGGCTCGCTTTACCCGATTGCCAGCCTGCTCAACGAGCGCGTAACGGTGAGTTTCGGATCGGACTGGCCGGTCAGCGACCCAAACCCGCTGCCAGGCCTCGTAAATGCGCTCACACGCGGCGCTAGCGGCTCGATCGAGGCAATAGCGGTTCAAGAGGCGATAACGGCTTCTCAGGCCGTCTACGCCTATTCCACCGCCACCGCCTACCAAATGGGCCAAGAGAGCATCCTCGCCCAGGATGAAGTGGTGCTGGACGCCGATATCACTGCGGCCGACTCAGCAACAGCCGGCGACATCATCGGCAACGCCAAGGTTTTGAGCGTTCGAGTCGCGGGCAAGTTGGTTTGGTCCGCCGCCTAAACATCCGGGCATAAAAAATGGAGGGAGCCGAAGCCCCCTCCATTTTCTTTGCGGCTAGAGCCGCTAGAGATTACTTGGTGCCGTTGATGGTTGCCGAGTCGATCTTGAATGATTCAAGGTTCCACTTGGTGAGCAGCTTGTCGTAGCTGCCGTCGTCCATCAGCGACTGAACTGCAGCCTGAACTGCTGCGGTTAGCTTGCTGTTCTTCTTTAGAACACCAACACCGATAAGGCCGCTCTCGTAGCCGAATGGGTTCTTAGGGTCGATTACTAGCTCGAAGTAAGCACCCTTACCTGCAACCTTTACGGTGTAGGCAGCGAGCTGCGAGTCTGCTAGGTAAGCAACAGCCTTGCCCGAACGAACCGCGTTCTGTGCGTCGGTGTCGCTTGGAAGTGCAAGGGTGGTAACGGTCTGCTTGCCAGCCTTGACACAGTCATCGCCGGTCGACTTTAGAAGGTCAACTTCCCAAGTTGCGGCTTCGGCAGCTACAGGCTTGCCACAGAGGTCGGTGATCGACTTGATGTTGTTTGGGTTGCCCTTTGCAACAAGAATCGATGCGCCACCGTTGAAGTAGTCAACAAAGTCGAGCTTCTTCTGGCGGTCGGTGGTGTCGCTCAGCGACGACATTGCGAGGTCGTGCTTGCCGGCCTCTAGCGAAGCGATCAGGGTGTCGAAAGCCTGCTTCTGGTAGATGATCTTCGCGCCAAGCTTCGCACCGATTGCGTTTGCTAGGTCAACGTCGAAACCAACTGCATTGTTGTTGGCGTCGTAGAACTCCATCGGAGCATAAGGAATGTCAGAACCCACGTTGATGCCGTTGGTCTTGTAGTTGTCTGGCAGAAGCGCAGCAGCCTTGCTGTCTACGGATGCCGACGAGGCCTTGGTTTCGGTTGGGGTTGCTGACGCGCAACCAGCCAGTACAAGCGCCGAAGCAGCGAGCACTGCAGAGAAGCTCAAAATCGTCTTCATGCTAAATAATCTCCTAGAGTTTGGACTCACCAAATCTATTGGACTTAGAGAGATTTTCTAGGAACAGCGGCTGCGTTGTAACAGAATCTTTACAAAACAGACCGCAAGAACGCCTGGGTGCGCTCGTGCTGCGGGAAGTCTAGAACCTGCGATGGCGAGCCAGCCTCAACCACGACGCCCTGATCCATGAACACCACAGTGTCGGCAACTTCGCGGGCAAAACCGATTTCATGGGTAACCACGATCATGGTCATACCGCTCTTGGCGAGGTCGCGCATTACGTCGAGCACATCGCCCACGAGCTCTGGGTCGAGCGCGCTGGTTGGCTCGTCGAAGAGCATGAGGGCTGGGTCCATTGCGAGCGCACGGGCAATAGCAACACGCTGCTGCTGGCCGCCCGAAAGCTCCGATGGGTAGAAGTCTGCACGGTCTGCAAGACCCACGCGGGCCAGAAGCTCCTTACCGCGGATAATCGCGTCTTCGCGAGAGATGCCCTTAACTCCAACCGGAGCCTCGATGACGTTCTCCATCGCGGTTAGGTGCGGGAACAGGTTGAAGCGCTGGAATACCATTCCGATGCTGCTGCGCTGCTTGGCAATCTCGGCTGGGTGCAGTTCGTGCAGCTCATCGCCCACCTGGCGGTAACCAATCAATTCGTCGCCAACATAAATGCGGCCACCATCGATGGTTTCAAGGTGGTTGATGCACCGCAGGAAGGTTGACTTACCCGAACCAGAAGGACCGAGCAGGCAAAGCACCTCACCCTGCTTGACGTTGAGGGTGATGCCCTTGAGAACCTGGTTCTGCCCGAAGGTCTTGCGAACCGAGAGGGCACGAACCATTGGCAAGCTATCCGCCGACATTGATGCCCACCTTTGCAGTGCGAGTGAGTGCGTTGGTTTCGAAGCCGCGGCCGAACTTTCGTTCTAGCGCACGCTGTGGGAAACCGAGGATGGTGTTAAGAACTAGGTACCAGAAGCCGGCGACGACGAGAAGTTCAATCTGCGCGAGGTTCTGTGAGGAAATCTGGTTTGCGATTGTGTAAAGTTCCGAAACCGCGATCACCTGAAGTAGCGAGGTGCTCTTGAGCATCGAGATGGTCTCGTTACCCATCGGCGGCAAGATGACGCGCATGGCCTGAGGAAGCACGATGCGGCGCATTGTGTACCAGCCCGACATACCGAGCGACTTGGCCGCCTCGTTCTGACCCTTGTCAACCGAAAGGATGCCCGCACGCACGATTTCAGCGGCGTAGGCAGCTTCGTTGAGCGATAGAGCGATAAGGCCCGCGGTGAACGACGAGATGACCACCGATGTTGGCTGGTTGAACCAAATGATGTTGGTGAACGGAATGCCGATGGTGATGTTTGGGTAGATGATGCCCAGGTAACCCCAGAACACAATCTGCAGAAGTAGCGGGGTTCCGCGGAAGAACTCGATGTATCCGGTGGCGACGATGCGAAGCAGACGGTTGTCCGAGAGTTTCATCACGGCGAGTGCGGTTGCAAGCGCGGTGGCGATGACCATCGAAAGCACGGTGAGAACTACCGTAATGCCCATACCCTCAATGATCTTGATGTCGAAGAGGTACTGGAAGATGATCTGGTGGTCGATGGTCTTAGCCGAAACGAGCGACCAAACGAACAAGCCAAGGATGACCGTGATGATGACGGCTGCGACTACACGACCAGGGTGGCGCAAAGGTTTCGCGACAATGTCGTGTTCATTGAGATTTGGGGCATCTGCCATGAACAACATCCTAGCGAACTGTAGGGAGTACGGGACTTGAACCCGTGACCGACGGATTATGAGTCCGCTGCTCTAACCGGCTGAGCTAACTCCCCCTGTGGAACCTAACTAGCCTATCGTTCGCGACGAACGCGCTTGCGAGCTCGGCGAACTGCTGCTCGAACCTTGCGGGCCGCTACACGCACATCCTGGCGCGCTTCCTGGAACTTCACGCGAACATCGTCGCGGTAGTCTTCCATGCGGTCTTTGAAACTGTCTCCGGCTTCTTCGACGCGCTCTGCCAGTGCCTCGGCACGGCTGCGGAAACTAAGGATCTGCTGGTGCAGGTTAGGCGAAAGTCGACCAATCGGAAGACTGTACTCAGGCAGGTTGTCGTCCGAGGTGTTGGCCAGCTCGCCAACGTATAGGTCTTCGAAAATCTTGAGGGTGCGCTGAATGTCGTGCGCCTGAATGAGGTAGAGCGAGTTCTCAGACAGACGCTCGAGCTCGGCCTCATCGGCGGTAAGAACGCGGTTTAGACGGTCTGCGAAGGCATCAACGTCGTCAGGCGGGAACAGGTAACCGTTGTCGCCATCGTGCACCAGGTGAGGCAGCGCCATCGCATCTGCGGCGATGACTGGGCGGCCCGAGGCCATGGCCTCCATGGTCGCGATGCTCTGAAGTTCGGCGATCGAAGGCATTGCGAATACCGTGCAACGCTCGTAGGCCTTTGGCAGGTCTTCTTCGGTGATGTGGCCGTAGAAGTGAACCTGGTCGCGAATGCCCAGCTCCGATGCCAGTTCTTCGAGGTAAGCCTGCTCGCCACCCTTACCTACTAGCTCAACCTGAGTGCCGAGTTCCTTTGGAAGCTTGGCGACTGCCTTGAGCAGGTTGTGGATGTGCTTCTCGTAGTCGAGACGGCCAAGGAAGAGCACGCGCGGCGGATTGTTGCTCGGAGGGGTTTCGTTCTTGAACTTGCTGGCATCGATACCGCAAGAGATTGCGAGCACGCCCGAAACACCAGCGGCGGCCTCAAGCAGCTCTGCTGCACGACGAGTTGGCGTGGTGATTGCGTCGACCTTCGCGAAGAATCGACCGGCGTCCTTCCAAGCCTGCTTCATGGCCCATGGCTCGAGGAACTTAGGGATGATGACCGAGTACTTGATTAGGTTCTCAGGCATGATGTGGTTGGTCGCAACAACACGGATGCCGCGCTGCTTGGCGCTGCGAACCAGCGCGCGACCCATGATGAGGTGGCTCTGGATGTGCACGACGTCTGGCTTGATTTCATCCATCAGACGGTCGGTACGACGCTTGAGCGTGAACGGCCAGATGAAGCGCAGGGTCTCGTGCTGAGGAAGCTTGTATGAACGAACGCGGTGAACGGTCATATTCACGCCATCGATGGTTTCGGTGAAGGTTCCGTACTTCGACGAGTAGGCAGGAGCAATGATGTGGACATCGTGGCCGCGGCGAACAAGGCCACCGGCGAGACGCTCAGCGAAACGCGAAGCACCGTTGATGTCTGGTGGGAAGGTATCGCAGCCGATTACTACCTTGATACGGCGTTCTGGTAACCCAGCAGTAGCCATTGATTGTGTTCCTTCAGGAGAAATCATTACCAGCCAAGTTTACCGCGGGAGCCTTTTGCGCTTGCTCCAAACCGCCGCGCGGCGTTTGGCAAGCAGGACTTCCGGGTGGAACTGGCTGAGCAGTAGAACACCAATGATGGCAGCACCGCCACAGATGATGAACAAGATGATTGTAAAGAAGTTGGCCTGGTGAGCCTCGCCCAGAATGGTACCCGCGATGAGAACCGCAACCATTGGGTCGACAACAGTTAGACCTGCGATAACTAGGTCTGGTGGGCCCGAAGCGTAAGCGCTCTGCACGAACCAACCACCGAGGGAAACCGCAATTCCCAGCATCACTAGGCAAAGGAAGGTGAGCCACTCAAACTGGCCCTGCAGCACACGCTGAATGACCACCTTGGTGAGGGTGGCCACAAAGCCGTAGAGCACGCCCGCGGCACCAACGAAGTAAAGAGGCTTCGAAGGGAAACGCTTGGTGAGCACGAAGAAACCGAGGATGGCGAGGATCGCCCCAAGGATGCTGAGAACCTGCCACATCTGGCTGTCGGTGAGCACGTATTCGTGAGCGATGCTAGATGCGGTGGTCACGAAGCCACCAACGCCCAGGATGCAAAGCCCGATGGCGATCATGGTGATTCGGTTGAGTTTGGTCTTGCTCATCCGCGCATTTAGAACTGAGGTAACGACCAGAGCGATTGCGCCCAGCGGTTGAACCACGATTAGCGGGGCCAGCGAAAGTGCGGAGATTTGGAATAGGACGGCGATGCCGAGAAGGCCGGTGCCGATTAGCCAACGAGGGCGTTTGATGAGACTGACGAGCTGCTTGATGCTGAGCGAGCCCGAAGACTTGCCCTTACCCTGCTGCTCCCCCACGGCGTCGTTCTGCCACTGGGCACCAAACGCGAGGGCAACCGCGCCAATCAGAGCAAGAACAACCGCAAGATAGCGGAGGTCTAGACCCGTGAAGATTTTCATAAATGTTGCCCCTAGCAAACTCTCTTATAAGACTACCGCGACGGCAGAATGACTATCCGCGTGCTGTAAATTTGTGTAATGCCTGTTAGAAGAATCTGCATCACCGGTGAACCGGTCCTCCACACCCGCGCTGCCGAAGTGACCGTTTTCGACGACGAACTTCGCGAACTAGTTGCAGACATGTACGTCACCATGGACAAGGCTCCGGGCGTTGGCCTGGCGGCAACTCAGGTGGGCGTTGGACTACGCGTATTCGTCTATGACTACGAGGACGAGGACGGCAACCCGGTTCGCGGCGAGGTAATTAACCCGGTTCTGGAGCTTGGCCCAATTGAAACTGGCGAAGCCGACTGGGACACCGAGCAGGAAGGCTGCCTCAGCGTTCCTGGTGAGCGCTTCCCACTGAAGCGTGCAGACTGGGTGAAATTGACCGGAGTTGACTTAGAGCAGAGCCCTGTGAGCATTGAAACCACCGGATGGTTGGCCCGCATCTTCCAGCACGAATTCGACCACCTAGATGGTTTCCTTTACGTCGACAAGCTTGCCGAGCCACACGCCTCGGACGCTAAGAAGATTGTCATGAAGAACGACTGGGGCAAGCCTGGGCTTTCGTGGCTGCCTGGCAAGGACAAGCTAGAGGGCTAGTCCCTAAATAAATCGTCGATGGTGAGCTCGGCTTCTTCGGCCGGCACGCTAGACGCCTCGGGCGCTAGCTCTTCGGTTGATTCATCGGCCGGGTCGCTGGCCGCATCCGACTCCGGCTCAACCGCACGCTCTTCGACAGGTTCTGGCTCCGGCTCAAATACCGGCGGCAAAATGCCTGCCTCGTGCAACGCAAGCGCAAGCTGGCTGCGAGTAACCACGCCTAGCTTCTCCTGGAACGAGTCCAGAATCCAACCGATGCGGGTCACCGTTAGTTCGGTGTCCTGCGCGAGCGACTGATCGCTGGTCGCGTGTGCCAGCGCCTCGAATACGCGCTGCTCAATCTCGTTCAAGTTGTTGAGGCGGAATACCCATCGCTGGTTCGAGCCGTGTTCGACTCCAGCCTCCTCAAAGAATTCCTGAAGCGCCGCGAAGTCAACGTGCTTCTCGAGCGAACCGGCATCCTGAAGTGCGTGGAAGATCTCCTCGGCGGTTTCCTCCTCGGACACAAAGTCGGAGGCACCGCATCGGATGGCCTCAAGCGACATTGGCACCGAGTTGAACGGGCCGGTAAGAACAAAAGCCGGAAGCTTGCCGTCACGCCCGAGGTTGCGGCGGATGAAACGACGGATGCTCTCGCTGCCGGACAGGGTCTTCAGTCGGTTATCAACCAGCACGACGTCGACGGCGGCTTCGGCCAAAGACTCCGAAGCCACAAAGCCATCAGATTCTTCCCAAACCACTTCAAACTGAGGCTGGGTGGCCAGAAGCATGCGGCGGCCTTCGCGAACCAGCGGGTCTCCAAAGAGCAGACCAACGCGGATGGTGCCAGACATTAGCTTCGGGCGCTTTCCATTAGTTACCGGCCAGGTACTCGTCGATGCCAGGGAAGATGGCGTTCAGAGTGAAGCCGATGCCAGGAACGCGACGGGCTTCAACACTGCCCTGGAAGAGCTGTGCGCGCTCGTGCATTCCGGTGATGACTGGGCCGGTGACCTCTTCGGTCAGCGCCTTCTCGTCATCTTCGGCGGTGTAACCCTCAGGGTTCAAAAGCTGGTCGGCCGACTTCGCAGCAACCTCGGTTCCGTTGTCCTTGACCAGAACCTGCAGACCGTTTTCAGACCAGATGAAGTCCACATCGATGGAGGTGCCGATTGGCGCGTGCTCGCGGACGTTGTCGAGCGCATCGAACACGATTCGGTAGATGTTTAGCTCCGCAGATGCCAGCAGGTTGAGGCGCTTGCCGAGGTGCTGCAGGCGGGTTGGGTAACCGAGTTCGCGGTACTGCGCGGCGAGTGCGTCGATCTCTGAAATGCCCGGCGGAGTGGTGGCAACAGCAACCGACTTGTTGAGCATATCGAACATGCGGCGCATCTCTTCGTGCACACCGCGGATGAGTTCAACCAGGCGGTCGAGGGTGCGTCCCGCTACCTCAGGCTCGAGCTTGGAAGCGTAACGGGCACCATCGGCGAGCGTAAGAATGGCCGAAACGCGCTGCATTACGAGTTCATTCAGGTCGCGAGTGATGTCGAAGCGCTCGTTCTGTTCCGCAAGGTCGAGCATCGCGCGCAGATTGATGTCCTGGTAGATGTCTCGTTCCTTGGCAGCGGTGCGCTCGGAAATGCTGGTGAGGATGAAGGCGCCGAGCAACCAGAGGAAGCCGTTGAGACCCATCACGGTGATTGCCGCGAAGGCGAAGC
>Ga0228703_1001131_pt1 | contig 16933 bp, 12 predicted proteins | sample McNCre217_Aug_MG_3_FD_178020 | JGI IMG/M metagenome (GOLD analysis project Ga0228703, IMG submission 178020) | Freshwater microbial communities from McNutts Creek, Athens, Georgia, United States - 29-17_Aug_MG | ecosystem: Environmental > Aquatic > Freshwater > Creek | place: USA: Georgia... | reverse complement strand
TTCAAGACTCAAGTGGCGTGCGCTACGACATCCAGGACGGGCAGAAAATTCTGATTCCGAATGAGGCTCTTGCCTCGAGCCTTGGACGTCAGTGGAGCAGTGCCACACAGATTGAAACGGCGCAACTCAACAAGATCACCACGGCAGCATTCCTCGCTGGTCCAACTGCCGGTTCAAAATACTTCCTCAGCGAAGGAACCAAACACCTGACTAATCCCGCTATGGCAACCGCCATGGCTAAGTTCGGAAGCACAGCGAAAGTATCTGCCGATTACCTCTCGCACTTCACCACAGGAACACCGCTTGGTTCGCTTCTCAAGACCAGTACCGACACCTGGTACATAAGTGCTAACCAGCGATTTAAGATCACCTCTACCCAAGCTGGGTTAATTGGCAAGGATTTCAGCACGGCGGTCTTGGCGAGCTCAGCGCAGATTGCAACCATCCCGGCACCAATTCTGATGAAGAGTTCCACAACCGGAACGACTTATCTGGTTGATGACTACACCAGCCGTTACCCGTTGGCAGCCAGTCAAATGGCTAACTACACCTCACTGGGTGAGGTGGGTATCGTGCCTTCTGCCTACCTGAATTCGTTTACCGCAAAGTCGGATCCGGGTCGGTTCGTGAACTGCAGTACCGATAACCTGCACTACTACCTCGTTGGATCCAAGCGTTACCGAGTTGCGGACGCTGCCACAGCGCGCGCTATTGCTCCGACCATTTTCACAGAAACCGATGTTTTTGGTTCGCTTCCGAGCCTTACATCTGCCGAATTGTCAAAGTACACGGTTGGCAGTACCACGAGTTATGTAACCACATATGTCAAATCAAGTAGCGGCAACTACATAATTGAAAACGGTCGCCGTCGACAGGTATTGGATACGGCAAGCCTCACCGCTGCCATAACACCGGTGCCAGCTGCTAGTGTGCTCTCGGCCGATAACTTTAGCTCGCTTCCGCTAGGGAGCCCGATCCTTTCAGACAACAGTCTTTTCAAAAACTCCACGACGGGTGGTTATGGAATCTACTCTTCTGGAACCTTCTATCCGATGGATGCCAATTTCTACAGCGAGATTAAGGCATCCACCGCATGGCGATTTACGCGCTCCACGGGCTCGCTCTCGTCTTCCTCAATCGCAAAATTGACCCAGGGATCCGCAGTTAGCCCAATCGGTTTGAGTAACGGTGTTGGCTACCTGTTGTCTGCCGATGGCAAGCAAACCCTTTCGGATATTCGAAACGTAATTACTAACCCAAGCACCATCCCATCGGCAGTAATCAGCCGAATCGATGCGGCACCGGTTGCAGCGCTTACCACGCCGTTTATTGTCAAAGCAGCTAGTGCTACTGCTCCGGCATACCTGGTGGGTAACGGGGTTAAACGCCAAAGCTTGGATGCATCCGAGACGACCGGCATGTTGCCTTTGATCACCAATTCGCAGGTTTTCACCTGGCCACAGAGCGCGATCGATGCTATTGCAACAGGTACCACCGTAATTGCTCCAGGGAGCGTGGTAAAGGTTCGCGAATCTGGAAATCTCTACGTCATAGACGGCTGGGCTAAGGGATTGAGAATCACATCCAAGATTGCCGCAGCCTTCGGATCTGCAACGCCGAAGGTGGTTACTAGAGCGCAACTAACGGGCTACAACACGCTGGGTGTTATGGATTGGCAAAAAGTGGTTTGCGCTAACACTACTTATCTAGTCGACAGCGGCACCCTGTTAGAGATGGACGCCGGTGCGGTTTCCCAATGGCCCGGAATTGGCCAGGTCCTTGACCCTAAAACCTGTTTGCGGTTACCACGCAGCACGGCGCACGTTGGAACGTTGGTAGCCAATGGCACCAAGAAGTACAAGGTTCAAGGCAAGAGCCTTCGACTTATCCGAACCGCGGATGAATTCACTGCACTGTCAAGCGGGCAAACACCGGCAGCGCTGGTTTCAAGCACACTTATTGCTTCCATACCGCTAGGTAACCCAACCAGTTACGTTGTGGTTGCCAAAGACACCCTCTACTCGGTGGCGGTCAAATTCAAGACAACTCGCGCCACTCTTCGGACCCTAAACCGACTAACTACCGACACGCTCAGAATCGGTCAGGTACTAATCCTCCCTTAGCGCTTGGCTAGGCGCTTCAAACGGGCACGCTTTGGTGATTTACCCAACGGCTCGAGAGTGTCAACCGGGTCTAAAACCTTCACCGAAAACAGCACCAAGAGTACCCAACCGATTTCAACCAAAATTCGACTTTCGGTTAGGTTTTGGGTCACAATTCCAACGAAAACCAGGATTGGCCAGAGGTATAGCGGGCTGGTGTGACGCACAGCTAAGCGCCAAAGGCGAACAAAAGTTAGCCCAATAAGAAGGAGAAATAGGCCGAGGCCGAAAATGCCTAGCTGCATCCAAACATCTAGGAACGCATTGTGGGCTTGATAGTAGGGAACATGATTGATTACGACCAAACCTTTGTAGGGCTCAACCCATGGCACCCAGTAAGAAGACCAACCCCAACCCTGCAAAGGTCGCTGGTCGATAAGGTGCAACACAATCTTCCAAATCTTGGTACGGCCGGTCATGTCTGGAGACTTTCCAATTAGAGAGAAAATCTCTGCACGGTAGGTAAGCACCAATAGTGCAGCGGTTCCAATCACGCCCCAAGCCACTCGGTAGTAGCGGTGCCTGGTATCGCGATCTTTGCCCTCCGCTGCGATCGAAACAATTGCCGCAGCAACTATCGCTGCTAACGCAAAACCAATGCTGGCAGAGCGAGAGAGAACCAACATTGGAATGGCTGCAAGAAAGCTCAAAACGCTGACCAAACGGGACGTGGTGTTGGCGGCAACTTCAATCGCGAAAACCACAACGGCAATCATCGCCATGTAGGCGAGCATGTTTGAATTTCCTACGATTCCCTGGATGCGGTCGTTGCTAAAGAGGTTCCCCTGGGTCCAGTAGAAAGCTACTGCCGGTGGGTGGTCTCCGGAATAGTTTGGGAAGAAAGGCTCGATTGGTCCACGCACGATTAGTGCTGCATAGAGTTCAAAAATGACCGAGCTGAACATTATGCCGCGAAGGGTTCCGGAAACAACGCGAAGGATTTCTCGCCAGGTAAAGGAGCTGGCAAGAAACAGGGCAAAGGAGGTGGTGGCGAGTTGAACCAGGGCAGCTCCTAAGCTCACCAGCTGATAGTTAGACCAGAGCGAACCCACCAACATCAAACCAAGCAGTGCCGACAGTGGCCAGGGAACCCGACCTATTGCGGTTCGCCAGTCTGAACGAAAGAACTGAATTAGCGTTGAAATAAGTAGAACGCCGAGTGCTAATGCCCAACCCAACCAGCCAATTGCGTAGCGGATGGCATCGCCACCCATGAGAATTGCGAGGGCTGCATAGGCGGTGCCGAATTTGGTGCGATAACCCGCGGAGGTGCGGTCGACAACGACCCTAATTGAAGTTGTGATTGGTTCCATTAGTTTGACTTGGCTTCCCAGACAGAACTCACGATGTCACGCAGGTTGTGCTTCGCCTTCCAACCCAACACTGATTCGATCCGATTAACGTTTGCACTCAGTGACGCCGGATCGCCCACGCGACGTGGTTGAATGTCTGGAATCAAATTGTGGCCGGTGACTTCGGCTACCGTGTGAATCACCTCTAAAACACTCGAACCCTTACCGGTACCGACGTTGAATACGTCGTGCGGACGATCAGGTTTTTTCAGGTAGTCCAGTGCAAAAAGGTGTGCCTCGGCCAAATCAGCCACATGAACATAGTCGCGCACGCAGGTGCCATCCGGGGTTGGCCAATCGTTTCCAAATACTTGAGGATTAGTGTTGTCGCGCAGGGCATAGAAAACGATTGGGATGAGGTTTGCGGCCTGTACATCTGCGAGGTCGGACCAGCCAGTTCCAGCCACATTGAAATACCGAAGTGAAACCTCGCGCAAACCCCAGGTTGTCGCCGCTTCCCGGATGAGAAATTCTCCATCTAGTTTGGTTTGACCATAAGGATTAATTGGCTTGCAAGGGGTGTTCTCATCCGCTTGGGCAGTTTCTGGCATTCCATAGACAGCGGCCGAAGATGAAAACACTAGTTCTTGAACTTGGCTTTCCCTCATTGCGGCCAAAAGATTCTTGAGGCCTCCCACATTTTGCCGTTCGTACCAATCTGGCCGCAACACCGATTCACCAACTTTTTTGCGCGCCGCTAGGTGAACCACCGAGGTGACCGAATACTGCTCGAGGAGCGTAGAAATTTCTGGGATTGCGTCGTCCTCAGAAAGGTCTAGAGAAAGTAGGGGAGTGCTACCGATTCTTGCCTGAAAACCTTCGCTGAGGTCATCAATTACGACCACTTCGTCACCCCTGTTTTTCAAGAGGCGAACCACGTGGGAACCGATATATCCGGCTCCACCGGTTACAAGAACAGTCATGCCAAAAGCCTACCTCAGTGGGCAAAATAGGCTTCAATACGGGGTTTAAACTTCGATTTCACAATTTCGCTATTTGGTAATAACATTGCTGTAATTACAACGGCGTTAGTTCGCTTAGAGATTGGGTAAAGATGCGAGACGAAAACGGAATTCCGGCAAACTGGTTTGTTGATCCACAGTTCCTTGGTGTCGCGGGGGCATACTCCGACGGCGACGACAACCCACTATCCTGGCAGGCCGAGGCGGTTTGTGCCGAGACCGATCCAGAACTATTTTTCCCTGAAAAGGGTGGTTCAACTCGCGAGGCAAAGCGTATCTGCGCTGGCTGCGATGTGAAGGCTCAGTGCCTTGAGTATGCACTAGCAAATGACGAGCGTTTCGGAATTTGGGGCGGTCTGTCTGAGCGTGAGCGTCGCAAGCTCAAGAAGCGCGCCTAACACTCAAACGAGTTAGGCAGTGTCCGCCAACGTAACCGCGCTGCTCGTTGTTCACAACGAGTTTGCTGGGGCTACACGTGCCTTGAGCGCAATCCAAAATCAAACCAGAAAGCCCGACCGAATCGTCCTGCTCGATAGTTCGACGAAATCGACTGAGCTAGCGCTTTCGGCAATCAAAGTTGAAGAGGCAGCGCGTCTCGGAAGCATTATCCGAACCGGTCTAGCCGAAACTACTTCCTCCGCTGAGCATTGGTTCTGGTTGGTTCACGACGACAGTGAACCCGCGAACGATGCCCTAGAGCAGCTGCTAATTGCCACCGAAAACTCTGAGAGTGTCGTGCAGGTTGGCCCAATGCAACGCTCTGCTTCTAGAGTTAGGCAAATATCTCAGCTAGGTATCACTCTTTCTCGTTTCGGAGAAATCATCAATTCTGTGAAAGGTCAGCTAGACCAATCGCAACACGATCAGGTTTCTGACGTTTTGGCGGTAGGTACATCCGGAATGTTGGTGCGAACCGACGCCTATGCTCTGGTAGGTGGGTTGGATGATCGAGCACCGGGTTTGGCTGCCGATGTTGACCTCTCGATGCGATTTCGACGACATGGTTTTCGAGTGGTCACGCAACCACGATCGAAAGTTCAGCACAGTTCACTAACACTCAACGGTCAACGAGGGCGCCGTTGGTTAGGCGGCAGCACCAAGACCGCACTTCGCAAAGCGACCATTCACCTTAGATTGGTGCACGACCCAATTCTTTTGGCACTGCTTTACTGGCTGGCGCTGCCAATTACCACCGTCTACCGAATGTTTTGGCGCCTTGCAAAAAAGCAACCGAGTTTTATTTGGTCTGAACTCCGGGCAGGTATTTGGGGTTTTCTAACCGTTTTCTCTCGTTTGGCTGCGCGTTCGAAAGCGGGAAAGTTACCGACTAAAACTTTGAAACCGCTTAGGGCAACCTGGCAAGATGTTTCCAAACACAAGCGTCAAGCTTTGGAAGCGGAAGAATCCGCACAATCGTTAGCTTCGTTCGAACGCGGTGAACACGAAATCGAAACAGCTGAACAGGTAAAGAACTTCACCCGAAGCGGAGGTTGGCTGTTCAGCCTCATTTTGCTTGCTTTGAGTTGGCAGCAACTGCCAGTTTCTGAGGCGGTTACTGGCGGTTCGGCGATTCCACTCTCAAACGACTGGTTCACATTGTTTGCCAGGGCGGGAGCAAGTTGGCAACCAATAGGTCAGGGGTTTGTTGCGCCTTCGGATCCATTCAACTGGGTTTTGCTGGCCATCGGGTCGCTAACGTTTTGGTCACCAAATCTATCGCTAGTTTTACTGCTTTGGCTTGCACGAGCTTTAGCGTTTGCTAGTGCTTGGCGGGCATTTTCGCTGTTAACGGCAAAGGCTTGGCAAAGAAACCTTGGCGCACTCGCCTATGCACTTCTACCCGCTTTTACGGCAGCCATCTCGCATGGCGAATTCGCTGCCATTGTGGCCACAATCCTCACCCCGTGGTTGGTATTCGCAGTGGCCAGAGCTGCTGGGTTGGGCAGAAGTGGTTCGGCACGTTCGGACACCAGAACCTGGTCATGGGTTGGTCTAGCCGGAATCTTGTTGGCAGCTGTTGGGGCTGCCTCACCAACACTGATTGTTTTGTCTCTAATCGGCCTTGGCCTCGTGGCGTTTACAAAAATCCGCAGACTCGGCTACCTTTTCTGGATACCGCTTCCTCTCGCCGCCATCTACCTACCGCTGGCATTTCACGACATTGTCGGGTTGGCACATCCTTTGGCGTTGCTTGCTGATCCAACCGTCGGGGTAGCCAATCACGCAACCATGGCTGGCGCGCTTCTGGCCAATGTTTGGTGGGTCAATATAGGTTTAGTCGTTTTTGCGGTGATGGCTATTTTGTCGCTCCTCACGAAACGTTGGGTGGTTGCTACCGCTATCTTCACCTTCGGTCTGGTGGCTTATACGTTTGGCGCATTCGTACAAAGCCTGCGCTTTCCAGAAAATATATCGAACTCTGGAAATTCCATCGCAGCGGTGGTTGGTCTTACCTTGGTCGGCTTGGTGGTGCATTTCGCTGCAGCCCTCAAGAGCAAACCGGCCCTAGGTGTGGTTGCCGTCTTGATGCTTCTGGCCAGTGCGCCGCTCGGTTATATCGGTTTGACGCAACCAATATCTGCGACTGGGAGTGAGGCGGCAGTGGTGCCGCTGCTACTTCAGAAGCAGGCCGAACAAGGAACAGATTTACAACTCTTGGTGGTAAACCAAGACGACAACTCCTATCGGGTTCAGTGGATACCAATTGCTGGAGTGCACCTTGAAGATTCCAACATCGCCTACCGTTTCGCTGGGAGAAGCACCGGAAAAGATGCAACATATCAATCCCTAGCTCAGGTGGTTGGCGATCTAATTTCCGCAAACGGCGCTGCCGAAGCATCGGTACTCAAAGACAACCTGGTTGGTTACGTTTTGGTGCCAAGCACCTCAGCAAATGCATCCGTTATCGCAGCGTTCGAATCTTCAGAACTTCTGGAAGGTGCTGGGCTCACTCCATTTGGCGAACTTTGGCGAGTGGTTGGAACATCGGCTGCCGATGCCCCTCAAACCTGGCACAATCCGTGGTCAATCACCAAACTTGTTCAGCTAGCTACCTTGCTCGGTTTCATGTTGCTTGCTATCCCATCTCGAGGGCGAACCAAACGAGAAGGAGACTCGGAGATTTTCATCGACCAGAGTGAAAGTGAGCTTGATGTTTAGGCGAATTTTGGCTTTGGTGGCCACGCTGGCAGTGGGTGCTGGTGTTGTCTTATCCGTAAAGTTCCCTACGTTACAGGTAGGTCAATCCGCTTTGCCGCAAGAGGTAAGCGTCCAGCCAAAGCAGCCAACACTGGTTTGCCCCGGGCCGGTTTTTGTAAATGGTGGTCAAAACGGTGTAACCATTGGCTCTTTCACCCAGTCGGGCTCAGTCAACATTGCCGGCGTAGACGGAGCAGTTACTGTTGGTCAAACTGCAAACTCAGAAGTGACGATCCACGGTACTGCAAATGGCTCCAAAAATTTCAATGCCTTGCAGGTGCAGTCTACGAATCAAAAGTTGGCTTTTGGTCTTTCGGCAGCTAACTGCGTCACCGGCACCAATTCGGCTTGGCTGGTTGCCGGCGATAATTCGGTTGGTCGAGAAGCCTTGCTGGTTCTAGCTAACCCTAGTTCGGTAGACGCCACAGTTAGCTTGCAACTTTATGGCACAAGCGGGCCTATTCAGGGTTCGGGTCTCAGCGGAATTTCGGCCCCTGCCGGCAAGGTGACAGTTCTACCGTTGGCGGCGTTCGCTCCCAAAACGGAAACGTTCTCGGTGCTGGTAAATTCTCGAGGGGCAACCCTGGGTATCTGGCTTCAACAGAAAACTATCCGTGGGCTTACACCTGGGGGCTTGGACTTGATTGGCGTTTCGGCTGAGCCGAGCAAACAGGTAGTCATTCCAGGTGTTTTCTTGAGAAACGTTGGCAGTCTCGAGCAACTGGCCGTCGGAGACCAAGATTTTGCCGATACTAAACCAATCCTTCGCGTAACTGCACCTGGCAACAAAGCTGCAAACTTCACAGCGCAGATTCAAGGTGCAGACGGCTCGAGTTTTGGCAATGTTCTGCAAGGGGTCGTTCCTGCCGGTAGCACTCGAGACTTCTCGATTGAGGATCTCACCGACGGAAATTATTCGGTAACCATCAACTCCGACGAGCCGGTTTTAGGTGCAGTTAGATTCAGTCGACTTTCTGGAAGCAATCCCGACTTTGCCTGGGCCCAGTCGGTGGGGCCAGAAAAGTTGGACGCTGGGTTTACCGCGCTTCCAGGGACAACTTCGAAACTTTCAGTTGTGAATCCACTCGGTAAAAAGGTGAACGTAACGCTGAACGGAAAACTGTTTAGCGTTGAAGCTAACTCCAGCGTCGTGATAGCTCTAACGGCCGGTAGGCACTACTCGATTTCGAGCAACCAAAGAGTTGCAGCAAGCCAGGTTGTTGATGTTAAGGGTGGTGTGGCGGTAGTCCCCGTTATCGATTTCCAGAGCGTGGGCGGAACACTAAAAGTTACTGTTCGCTAGTGCTTGAAGTGATCCGGTATTAGTTCATCGGGATCCTTACCGAGCAGTTCGGCAACCGCCTGAAAAACGTATTGTTCTATGTGGAAACGTTCATCCAATTTGTCGGTGCGACGATGATGGGTCAGGCGTTCAATCGGGATTCTAAAAACCGTTATGCGAAATCGTTCGTGATTCACAGCGAATCGCGCTACCTCAGAATGATTAGCCACCCCCAGCGGGGCATCACTAACTTGCCAAGTTAGTTTTTCCAATTCATCCGGCCAAGCTTCTCTGAGGAACTCAACGGTTTGAGCCACCACGGTTTCGAAGAAACCGAGTGGTGAACGTGAGCCGAGATGCGCAAGCAGTGGGCCTCTTATTGGGCGCCCATGTCGTTCGCGTTTCGCTCGGAATGCTGCCATGAGCCTGAGTTTACTGCGGGTAAACTTTTACCATGCAGAAAACCACCTTCGAATACCGTGTTGCCGACCTTTCGTTGGCCACCGCAGGTCGCCACCAGATACGTCTTGCCGAAAACGAGATGCCTGGTCTGATGAGCCTTCGCGAAGAGTTTGCAGACTCTAAGCCTCTTGCTGGAGCCCGTATCGCTGGCTCGCTACACATGACGGTGCAAACCGCAGTACTTATCGAAACTTTAGTTGCGCTCGGCGCTAAGGTGCGTTGGGCTTCTTGCAATATTTTTTCAACCCAGGACGAAGCGGCGGCGGCGGTTGTTGTTGGTAACGGTTCGGTGGACGCACCGGCAGGTGTTCCGGTCTTTGCCTGGAAGGGTGAAACCTTAGAGGAGTACTGGTGGTGCACCGACCGAATTTTCGACTGGTCGGCAGAAGCTGCCAGCGAGGGTTCAGATTACGTTGGCCCAAACCTAATTTTGGATGACGGTGGAGATGCCACTCTTCTGGTTCACAAGGGTCGCGAGTATGAGCTAGCCGGTTCGGTTCCGGTAAAGGCGCCGGATGACTCGTATGAGTTTGGTGTAATTCTCGAGCTTCTACGTGACTCGCTCAAGGTTTCAACCGACCGTTTCACTAGGATTGCCAACGACATCATTGGCGTTACCGAAGAAACCACTACCGGTGTTCACCGTCTTTATGAGTTGTTCCAAAACGGCCAGTTGCTGTTCCCAGGAATCAACGTGAACGACTCGGTAACCAAGTCAAAGTTTGACAACAAGTACGGTATTCGCCACTCGCTTCCAGACGGCATCAACCGCGCAACCGATGTGCTAATTGGTGGCAAGACAGTATTTATCGCTGGTTACGGCGACGTGGGTAAGGGCGCAGCCGAAGCCATGGCCGGCCAGGGTGCTCGCGTTATCGTGAGTGAAGTAGACCCGATCTGTGCACTCCAAGCAGCAATGGACGGCTACCAGGTGGCGACTTTGGAGTCGGTTGTAGAAACTGCCGACATTTTCATTACTGCAACCGGTAACCACGGCGTGATTCGACCAGAACACATCGAACGCATGAAGCACTTGGCAATCATTGCCAACGTTGGACACTTCGACAATGAAATCGATATGGACGGCCTGTCGAAAGTTACTGGCGTTCAGAAAATCGAAATCAAACCTCAGGTACACGAATGGCGCATGCCATCTGGACGATCTGTTTTGGTTTTGTCCGAGGGTCGTCTGATGAACTTGGGAAATGCCACCGGCCACCCAAGTTTTGTGATGAGCAATTCGTTTGCTAACCAGGTTTTGGCGCAGATTGAACTCTTTACCAAGCGAGAGCAATACCCGCTAGGTGTTTACGTGCTTCCAAAGTCTCTCGATGAAAAAGTTGCTCGTTTACATCTCGCAGCACTTGGTGTGGAATTAACTCAGTTGACCCCTTCACAGGCTCGCTACATTGGTGTGGCTGTTGAAGGGCCTTACAAGGTAGATCACTACCGTTATTAGGGGCAAAATGGCGCACAAGGTACTGGTTATTGAAGACGAAGAGCTACTGAATCGTCAGCTCTGCGACATGCTGGAAACCGCAGGTTACGAGGCAGTAGGTTCTCTCGACGGTCTGAACGCCATGTTGGCATTCAAAAGTTTCAACCCGGATTTGGTTTTGCTCGACATACAGTTGCCTCCAACAAGCGGTATCGAAGTGTGCAAGCAGATTCGTGCGATCAGCGGTGTACCCGTGATTATGCTCACAGCCAAGACCGACGACGAGGACGTTGTTGCTGGCCTTGAGGCTGGCGCGGACGACTACATTTTCAAACCAATGCCTTCTTTCAAGGTTCTTCAGGCTCGCATTGAAGCTCGACTTCGCCCGATGCGCGAGCCTGAGGTTAGCGAACTGGTAATCGGTCCTTTGGTGATTGACGTTCTCGGCCACGAAGTGCGCCGAGACGGTGTAAGAGTTTCGCTAACTCCTTTGGAGTTCAACCTGTTGCAGACCCTCGCCGAAGCACCAAAACAGGTTTTCAAGCGCGAAGACCTTTTGAAAAAGGTTTGGGGCTACCACTACGACGCCGATACTCGATTGGTGAACGTCCACGTTCAACGTCTCCGTTCGAAGATTGAAGAAGACCCGGACAACCCGAAAATCGTGGTTACCGAACGCGGCGTTGGTTACAAAGCTGGACAGTTCTAGTTCGGAACTAGTTGTTCAATTCACTCCTGTCAGCACTCGTCGGCGCATTTCGTCGTTCGATTCAGTTTCGCTATGTGACGCTCACCATGGCGTTCAGCGCGATTGCGCTCGTGACTGTGGGAGGTTTCCTTTCGTATTCGATTGGTAACGGGCTTTTCCAAACTCGAGTCGATCAGATCCTTCAAGAATCCAAGCGAGCAAGCCTGGAAGTTCAAAATACTTTTAGCTCCGCAGGGGCCTCGGATGCCGTGGCGCTACAGGTTTTGGTGAATTCAGTTGTTCCAAACCTTGAACAAAATGCTGCCAGTGGTTCTCGCCGTGTGGCACTTTTACGCACACCCAATCAGGCAACCGATCAGTTTTTACAGTCACCAATCTCCACTTCTTTAGCTGACTCGGATATCCCAGCAAGTCTTCGCTACAAGGTTGCAAAAACAGGCAACCGACTCATCTACCGAACGGTTTCGCTAATGGTCGATGGTGTTGTAAAACCTACGGTAATTGTGGGTTCCAAGATCAACATTCCGGTTGCCGGGCAGTATGAGTTGTATTTGGTTTACGACATTTCCGATGCCCAAGCCACTCTGGATTTTGTTCAGAACATTTTGGCATTCGGTGGGGTGGTTATGATCCTTCTGCTTGGTGTAGTGGCTTATTTCGTAACCGGTCAGATTGTTGCACCGGTAGCGAAAGCGGCGGAGGTTGCCGAACAACTAGCTCTTGGCGCACTAGACAAGAGGCTTCCAGAACGCGGACAAGACATTGTTGCCACGCTAGCTCGTTCGTTTAATCGCATGGCTCAAAGCTTGGAAACACAGATCGGTGAGCTTAGCAAATTGAGCAAAATGCAACAGCGTTTCGTGTCGGATGTTTCGCATGAGTTGCGCACGCCGCTAACCACGATCAAGTTGGCTGCTGAGATGCTGGATGCCAGAAGCGCTGAACTCGACGATAAAGCAAAGCGTTCGCTGGATACCCTGATTTCGCAGGTTGCCAGGTTTGAAACCTTGCTCGCCGACCTACTCGAAATCTCACGATACGACGCAAACGCAGTTGTTGCTGAACTCGAATCTCACGACCTGACCAACGTGGTCAAGATGGCTGTTGCCGGTTTGGAACCACTTGCGGAAACCCTCGGATGCAATCTGGAGGTTAAGGCTCCAAAAGCTCAGGTGCTAGCCGACATTGATCGCCGCCGTATCGAACGTGTTCTTAGGAACCTAATCTCTAACGCGATTGAACACGGTGCCGGCAAGCCCATAATCGTTGAGGTCGGGGCCTCTAAGACTGCTGTTGCTGTAACCATTACAGACTTTGGTGTTGGAATGAGCCGAGCTCAGATGGACCGCGTTTTCGACCGTTTCTGGAGGGCGGATCCAGCAAGAAAGCGAACCACCGGTGGAACCGGTTTGGGTCTGGCTATCTCACTTGAAGATACCCATCTCCACCACGGCTGGCTTCAGGTTACCTCGAAACCAAATCAAGGAACCACTTTCCGGGTAACACTGCCGCGCAAGAAAGACGGCATCTTTACAGAATCTCCACTCCCATTGGGTGAAACCCTCAGCCAAAGGAAAATCGTATGACCAGTCGTATCTTAAAAACGCTTTCCGTGCTGGTTGCCGCTCTGGTGATTTCAGCCTGCGCAAAATTACCCACATCGCCACTGAACCAAGTTGGGCCAGAGATTTCGTCAACCGATACCAAAGAGTCGCTCTATTACTCGCCGTCTGGGCCGTCTAAGGGTTCGAATCCGGAGCAGATTATCAACGGCTTCCTGTATGCCGGAAACGGACCCCAGAACGACTATTCGGTGGCCAGAGAATATCTGACCCTAAATAATTCTTCGAAGTGGCATCCCGGCAGTGAGACCCTAATTCAAACCGGGCAGATTCAGGTGCTATCGAATACCGGTACCAAAATCCGTGTGCTTGTGAAATATGAGGCAAGAGTAACCGAAGACGGCACCTATGTTTTCGAACCTGGCTCAAAGCGAATTCTGGAATTTCGATTGCTTCAAGAAGCAGGGGAGTGGCGAATTTCTTCGGCACCAAACCTAACCTCCGTGCTTGCCCCAAACTTCAACGTGCTTTTCAAAGCCATGCCCATTTACTTCTGGGATAAGGCATTTGCCTACCTGGTTCCAGACCTTCGCTGGTTCCCTACCAGAGCTTCGCTGGCTACCAAACTCACCAACGCAATGATTGCCGGCCCAAACCAGTGGCTGGCCCCAGCAGTTCAAAATCTGCTCCCTGCCGGAACCAAATTGAACATCAACTCAGTGACCGTTGAATCAGGCACTGCTTCGATCGATTTCAACGCGACCGCCTTGAAAATACCGGCTTGGAAGCGCCCTTATTTACGATCCCAGCTGGTAGCAACGCTTGGATCGGTTGAGGGAGTCACTCAGGTTTCCATTTCGGTAGAGCGCACCCTGCAACTGATTGGCATTGGAGCTTCCGGTATGCCGGCGGATGGTTCGAATTTGCCCGTGGTTCTGACCACCGACGGTTTGAGTCACCTGACCGGCTCTGGGCTCATGGACATTCGCGGTACCAAAGAAATTGTGTCCAAGCAAAATGCAAAATCCTTTGCAATTTCGAGCGACGAATCGTTGGTGGTTTTGCTGGGAGACAAGAAAATCGCTTCCTACAACCTCGGTCTCTTAAGGAATTCAACGCAGCTAATTGATGATCGTCCGAGTTTAATTACTCCGAGCATCGACCCGTTCAATAGCGTTTGGTCTGCTAGCGCTAAACCAGGTGCTGCAATTCGGGTTACCGACATAATCGGCGGTCAAGTGAATTTGGCTAACCCCTACGGGTCTACCGGTGTTATTCGTGCCTTGGCAGTGAGCCCAGAAGGTTCCAGACTGGCCGTTCTCCACGATGTAGGTTCTGGAACCGCGGTTGATGTCTTTGCAGTAGTGCGTGACAAGGGTCGCCATGTCGTGGTCCTGGGGTCAAAATACCCAATCTCGGCTTTTGGCCCTAATCCAAAAACTTTATCTTGGGTCGATATCACCACACTGGTTGGTTTGCGTGAAGACCTTGGCGGCTTGCAATCGTTATCAATCCAAATTGGTGGCCCGGCCGTTAGCGGCCGACGTGCGGTAGACGGAGTTGCTGTTGTCACAGTGGCCGGGGGTTCGCAGTATTACCTCGACTCCAACGGCTCGCTATTTCTATCCAAATCTTTCACTTGGGATCGATTGAGGTCAGCCGTTCTAGACCTTCGCATGACCGGTCAATAGTTCTCCACAGAAATTTGAAAGCGCACAAATAAGGCAGTCAGGCAAATCATGATTGCTCGATGGCGATGCTTCTCGATCTACTTCTTCCGACCACCTGTCTGCTTTGCAAGAAACTGGGTGCCAGAATATGTTCCGTTTGCCAGCTGCAAGTTGGAGCCGAGCCTCGAATGGTTTCGAGAGGTTCGCTTATTGGGTTCTCCGCATCCAATTACACAGATACCGCCAAGTTGATACTTCGGTCATTCAAAGAACTTGGCGAGAGTGAGTTGGCGGGTGCGCTCGGAAAAGCTATGGTTCCACTTCTAGGATGTTTTGCATCCAGCCCGGCAATTTTGGTTCCAATTCCAAGTAATAGCGCAACCCTTCGAGAGCGTGGCTACAACCCAGCGGAATTGTTGGCTAGAGAAATTTCGATTCGAACCAATGGTTTGCGCTGGGCAAATTTACTAATGCGAACAAGACACACAAACGACCAGAGCAGGCTGAGCCCAGAGGCTCGATTTGCGAATCAACAAGGCTCCATGCAGGCGCGCAGCGGTTCGAGCGAAGTGCTCATTATCGACGACGTGGTTACCACCGGTTCAACGCTTATTGAAGCCAATAACGTGCTTACCGAGGCTGGGTATTTTGTTACAGGTTTCATAACTTTCGCCGAAACGGAAGCAAAAAGGAGTATGTTGACATCACAGGACACAGTTGCCTGAAGATGGAGGAACATCATGGAACTACGAATTTCCGCAAAAAACCTAACCGTCTCCAACCGCTTTCGAGAATATGTTTCCGAGCGGGCTGAAAAAGTTGATCACCTGTTGCACCGAGTTTCCGAACTTGCGGTAAAGGTGACACGTCACGATCACTCTCGAAACTCAGGCCCTGAAGACCAGGTTGAACTGACTGTCTTTGCCTCGGGTCAGATTATTCGTGCGGAAGCGCACGCCCAAGACAAGTTCTCCGCATTCGATGTTGCCTGGGGCAAGCTAAGCGAGCGCCTACGTCGAGCCAACGACCGCAAGAAGCCTCACCACGGCCACCACGGAGCTCCTGGAGCATCCGAGTTGAGTGCCTCTGAATTTTCTGGGCTAGACATCACCCCTGCCGATCTTTCGCTACTTCACCCGGAAGAAGCAATCGCCGAAGCACCCGACTTCGGTGAGTCTCCGGTAGTCATCCGTCGTAAAGAGTTCCACGGGGAAACCATGAGCGCAGACGATGCCATCACCAACATGGAACTATTGGGTCATGATTTCTATCTATTCATCGACTCTGAAAACGGAAAACCAAGCGTCGCATACCGTCGTAAAGGCTGGAATTACGGAGTAATCGCACTGATCTAGTCACAGGGTTCTCACAGCCCTCACGGGTAAGATTAAACAGATTGTCCCGTAAGGCTTGGAGTCGTTTTGGCATCGTTGATTAACAAGTTACTTCGCGCTGGCGAAGGCCGAATTTTGGCCAAGTTGCGCAACCACGTAGTCGCTGTGAACGCGCTGGAAGAAGACTTCAAGGCACTAACCGACGAGCAGCTCGCGGGAGAAACTGCGGCATTGCGCGAGCGTTTTGCGGCCGGTGAATCACTAGATGATCTTCTTCCAGAAGCCTTTGCTGCGGTGCGTGAGGCGGCTAGCAGAACTCTGGGAATGCGTCACTTTGATGTGCAAATCATGGGTGGAGCTGCGCTTCACATGGGGAACATCGCGGAAATGCGCACCGGTGAAGGTAAGACGCTTGTGGCTACTCTTCCTGCTTACCTAAACGCAATCGCCGGCCGGGGCGTGCACGTGGTCACGGTGAACGACTTCCTAGCCAGTTACCAGAGTGAACTTATGGGTCGAGTGTTCCGAGCGCTGGGCATGACCACAGGTTGCATCATCTCTAACCAAGACCCACAGGAACGTCGCGAGCAGTATCTTGCCGACATCACCTACGGAACTAACAACGAATTCGGTTTCGACTTCCTGCGCGACAACATGGCCCACCACCAGGGTGAGTTGGTTCAGCGGGGTCACTATTTTGCAATCATCGACGAAGTTGACTCGATTCTTATCGACGAAGCTCGCACGCCCCTAATTATTTCTGGTCCGGCATCCGGCGACGCTAACCGCTGGTTCAACGAGT
>Ga0228703_1001126_pt1 | contig 16989 bp, 10 predicted proteins | sample McNCre217_Aug_MG_3_FD_178020 | JGI IMG/M metagenome (GOLD analysis project Ga0228703, IMG submission 178020) | Freshwater microbial communities from McNutts Creek, Athens, Georgia, United States - 29-17_Aug_MG | ecosystem: Environmental > Aquatic > Freshwater > Creek | place: USA: Georgia... | reverse complement strand
GACCTGTTTGACATGCATTTTATGTGTTTTAAATAAATTCGGGAAGTTCTGCCAACCTCTCTCTGAATAAAAAACTGCGTTTGTCGAACGGGAGTGCAAAGGTAGGAAAAAAAATAATACAAACAAGGGGGTGCTTAAAAATATTTTGAAAATCAGGCAATTAGTATCCAATGGTGAATGGTGAATGGTGAATGGTAAATGGTGGATGGTCCTCCGGACTCATTCCCTCCGGACTAAGCCGCAGGCGACTAAGACGAAGTCGACTATCTACTAACTACGGTCAAAATTTATCACTTCCATAATATACCTTCCTCCTACCATGTCTACCTTCGTAGAAATATTCCTACACATGAAAAGAATCAGTACCTTAATTACCTTTATTCTAATTGCCTCCACTACGTATGCACAACAAATACTAGAAGTGCCTGGCCTAAGTGAATTTGCTAAGATCGATACAAGTGGGTATTCGGTCCTTCCTAGTGGTCGCTATGTGACTCCAGCGGGGAAAACGATTCGTATTACAGATGATCCTTTTGGCTTGTCGATTAGCCCAAACAAAAAATGGGCGATCACTATTCACAATGCTGCATTTACGCGCATTGATTTAGCAAACAATACGGCCAAACGCTTCCCTGAGTTTGGGACACCTGATAAAAATTCTCCATACGGAAATAGTTCCTTCTTAGGTATCGTATTTACATCTGATAGTCAAAGCTTTTACTTAAGCGGCGGTGATGCGGGAAATGTGCATCAAGTAGATATAGCAACTGGACATGTCATTCGGACTATTTCCTTAAATGGAAGCATCGGAGGTAACATGTTCCAAGATAGCTTTGCTTCTGATATGGTGATTAATCCTTCTAAAAATGAACTCCTTGTTTTGGACCAAGCTAATTTCAGAATGGTTCGCATTGATTTAAGCACGGGCGCTTTGAAATCGAGTACTGCAACGGGACGCCTACCTTTTGGCATTACGCTAAGTCCAGATCATCAATTTGCTTTCGTGGCGAATGTAGGTATGTATGCCTATCCCATCATACCGGGTACTACACCTGAGAATATCCAATCGCAGTATATTCCGCACCACCCTTATGGAAATGACACACAAGAGTCTAGGGAGGGAACTACCCTAAATGGAAAAAAAATACCTGGCTTAGGTGACCCACGCAGCGATGAGGCGATGAGCCTTTTCCAAATTGACTTACAGACTAATAAAACCGTTAAAGTGTACAAACCCGGTTTTCAAATGGGTGAAATGGTCGAAGAAATGGAAGTCGTGGGTGGATCTAGCCCTAATTCGATTGCCGTAGGATCGAAATATGTGTATGTAAGTAACGCAACGAATGATAACATTGCCGTTATTGACTACAAAACCCGAAAAATCAAGTCCCATATTCCGATTCAGTTTTCTACTTTATTAGATAAAAGAAGAGGTTATTTGCCATTTGGCCTGACCTTAAGTAAAAATGAGACGACATTATATGTCACCCTCCTTGGGTTGAACGCCGTCGCTGTCATCGATGTAAGATCAAACAAAACGCTTGGATTTATCCCAACTGGCTGGGGACCTACTCGAGTGAAACTAAGCGACGATGAAAAAACCTTGTATGTTACTTCATGCAGAGGATACGGCGCAGGACCCAATGGAGGTGCTGGTTACAAGGCTCCCAAACAAGGTACCTACATAGGTGATGTGCAATTAGGCACTTTCCAAGCTATACCGATGCCCTCTGATGCAGAATTAGCAGCTTTTAGTGCTGTTGTCAAAAACAACACTTTTGTGGTTAAGGACGGATCAAAAAGAGGCAATAAAACATTTTCCATCACGCATCCTGGACAATCCCCTATTAAACACATCGTATATATCACGAAAGAGAACAGAACCTATGATGAGTTTTTTGGGCAATTTAAAGGGGCGAACGGAGATTCTTCCATCGCTCGTTTTGGACTAAATCGGACCATTTATGAGAAAAACAAAACCATCCAAAACGTCGATGTAACCCCTAATCACCATCAAATCGCCCAAGCTTTCTCGATGAGCGACAATTTCTATTGCGATAGCGATGCATCCATTCATGGGCACCATTGGATGATGGGAGTCATTCCAAACGAATGGGTTGAAACCAATTCAAGTGTCAGTAAATCGGCAAACTACTTTGCGGAAGCCCCTGGCCGACGATTCCCTGGTTCAACAGGCAGTATGGACCCGGAGGATTATGCTGAGATTGGCGGTATTTGGGAAGCCTTAGAAAGAAAAAATGTATCATTTTACAATTTTGGTGAAGCAAATGAAACAGGGCATGTGCGCGAAAGCTGGGCGGATACCTTAACCGGCGCTGGTCACATTGTCATGGTTCCTATGCAAAAAGCGCTGTTTAAAAATACAAGCCACAATTATGCGGGGTTTAACACGAGTATACCTGATCAATTTCGCGTTCAACAATTTGAAACAGAATTCACAGAGAAATGGCTAAGTGGTAAAGGAAAAATGCCTTCTTTGGTGACTATTCAACTACCCAATGACCATGGCGGCGATCTAGACTCTACAGCAGGATTCCCGTATCGCTCTTCTTTTATGGCAGATAATGATTTAGCACTGGGGCGTATGCTTCAATTTTTATCCCATACCCCCTACTGGAAAAATATGCTTGTCATCGTTACAGAAGATGATCCGCAGGGAGGGGTAGATCATATCGATGCGCACCGAAGCATCTTGATGATGGCTGGCCCCTATGTGAAACGCAATTATGTATCACATCGTCACGCGAATTTTGGATCCATTTTACGCGTGATTTATACGCTATTAGGTGTTCCTGCTGTGAATCATTATGATCAAACAGCTAGTATTTTAGATGATTATTTCACCGAAACGCCAAACTACAAACCCTACCAGTTTACTTTCCCGGACAAACGCATCTTTGATGCGGATAAGACATTAATTCGTTACAATCGAACCATCGATTGGCGTAAAATTAAGAAAACGGTAGAAATGGATGATGAAGAGGAACAACGGAAAAACCAGTAATTACCAATGATAAGCTAGCTGGAGGTGAAGGCTTCTGCCCATGCCATCCATACCAGAGCCGTGCATTCGGTATGGCACATTCCCTACATTTTCGCCCTGCATACTTAACAGTATGTGGGGCGTTAATTTATAGGAGGCCTGGAGATGCAAAATTCCCCAACCTGCCGTTCCTGTTTGACTCATTCGATTATCTGACTTATCTCCAGCGCTTAATCGATCTTGGCGGTCAGCAAACAGCCAAACGAGACCTAGGCCAATTCTATTGGCTGCATAATGCAGCGATGCGCTTCCGTGCAAGGGAGGAATTCGACGCATGGGTTCTTTTTGACTTTCATTTTCGCCAAAACAATAGGAAACCGAGTTCGTCCATGTCCATAAATCCGCCATTTTAACTGATTGTGACCACTCAAAGCCCGTTAAAAAGGCTTGTTCTACATTTTCTTTCTTGTATACCGAATAGCCCTGTATTATTTCAGGTGTCTTCATCCGACTAATTAAATGACTAAGCTGTGTATGAAAAAGCACAAGTTCTGTTTTGAATGTAGGGGAATGGACACGTAAGCCCAACTGCTTGTTCAATGAATATTCCGGTTTCAATGAATAGGCCGGTAATTCATATCGAAAATCCACTACCCCTAAACTTCCCAAATCATCTAGATTAGGGGATCTAAATCCACTGGAAATCCCGGTGAATAATGTTATACTCGGACGAATAAGATAAGCGACCCCCACATCATATACCAAGGCTCCAGTGGAAATAGTGGCATTCCCAACGGTTGTATCAGGCAATATTGCCTCCGCATTTTGGTAACGTAATCCTACTTGCATCTGCCATGATGGCAATGTCCATTGATGAAGGTTAAAAATGGACAAAGTGCGGTACATCGATTGATCTGGATACAATCCGCGTAAAGCGGTGAACTTGTTATTGGTCAAATCCGCTCTGTTGCTGGCGATTCGGTCCTGGTAAAGTTCTACCCCTGTAATGGAGCTAATCGCTTGACTCCAACGACTTTTAACTTGTCCTACAAGCCCCCACGTTTGAACCCTATCTCCTTCTTCTCGACGAGTGACACTACCTTTTTTCTGCAAGCTTCGGTTTTCTATACTCTGTTGATACGAAGCGGTAAACTCTACTTGATTTAGCCAAAAATTAGTCCCAGGGTGAATAAAATGACTTATGACTCTCCGATAAGATTGTAAACTTATCTCGTTAGTTGCATAATTTTCTAGTACTACTTTATGGTATACGGGTACATGATCTTGCTGATTCTGTTGAATAATATTTTCGGATATCCATTTTTTACCTAGTTTTTGGCGTAGGTAAAAAAGTAGATTTTGCTCCTTGTAGCCCGAGGGACTTTGTAATTGACCATCCCCTCCGCGACTAATATCCCCAAATGATTTTAATCCCACCTGTACAGAAACAGCCGTATTAGGTGATTCGTACCGAACTCTTCCCAAAGCAGTGGCTTCCATTCCTTGAGAAATCCAACGACTAAGCAACTCCCCGTGAAAAGCGGGAGATGTGGCAAAATCAGGCTTTTGGGTAAATAATTGAACGGCTCCAGTCAATGCATCTGAACCGTATTGTACTGAGCCAGAACCCTTCATTAGTTCTACGGCATGTAAGCTAAACGGATCGATACTATTCAGGTATTGATTAGGGCCATACCGAAAAGTTGAATTATTAAAACGAACTCCATCGAGGATGAGTAGGGTTTGATTCCCCGTTAAACCACGTAAAAATAGAGAGCCCCCTCCTTGATTCGTACGTTGAACAAAGACACCCGGTGATTGTTGGAAAAATTCCGGAGTGTTCATCAGCTGCTCACCTGGCACCTTGTATTTCGAAATCGCATATGGTGCCCTCTGAAGCTCCATAGGCTGTCTGCTGGCACTTACGACTACATTAACTAAAGTGTCCGATAGCCCAGAAAAGGCTAATCGGACACTTAAAATACCCAAAACAAGAAAATTCATTTTAATCGATATCCGAAGTTGCTACAATAGCCGCTCTCCGAGGTGCAGGCATCACTGAATTCTCCCCTTTTACAGCCTTCCAAATGACTTCGCTGAATTCCAAATCAGGAATAGCATCTTCTTTTTTGAAATCAAATTTTGCGCTTTTCTGAGCACTTGGCGTATCTTTTACATTTAATTCGAAAAGATTTGTTCGAGGCAATTCAGAGATAAATGGTGTTACATTAGGCACAGCTGTAAAACTACGATACATCGGAGTAGCAGCTGCATCGTATTGACTCATAGGAGGTAATCCCAAAATCAATTCAATGGTACGCAACATAGACGAAGTGGAATAAGGCGTATGATCAACGAATCCTCGCTTGACAAACCCACCTGCAAGGTAAGCTGTAGTCCGATGTGCATCCACATGGTCTGGGCCATTTTGGGCATCATCTTCTACAATAAATACAGCTGTTTCTTTCCAAATAGCTGATTTAGACAGGTGTTCAATAAACAATCCGATTGCAAAATCATTGTCTGCCACATAAGCAAATGGCGTCTTTTTCCCGATACGCTGGCCCTCTGTATGGTCATTGGGGAAGTGCATTGAATTAAATCGAGGTACTTGATTAAGTGCTACTAATCGATCAAAATCTCTTTTCCAAGCATGGAAACGAGTGGTGTCCATTACATCTTGATCAAAAGAAGCAAAATCAGGACAAAAATGATCCGCTAGAACTGGAATATTCGGTTTGAAATTATCGGCAAACTCACCATAGGTGCGGTAAGAAACCCCTGCACGTTTACAATAATCCCAAATAAATCCATTTTTCGGATTTGCAATCGCGCGATTTCCCTCTCCATCGTATTTGCCTCCACGGCCGCCATAAGAGGTAGGCCATGTTTTCTCTAAATAATCCGTCGCATGAGCAGAAGTAGACCAATTGTGTCCATCTGAACTTACTTCTCCATCCACAAAGAAATTATCTAACAGAACGAAATCTTTTACCAACTTATGTTGGTTAGGCGTGTACTTCTCCCCAAACAACAATAAGGTCGTATCCCCATTTCCTCCTACGACATCTGCCAAAACTTGGTCATATGTACGGTTCTCTTTTAAGATATAGTAAACGTATTTTATAGGAGATTGCTCTCCCACTTTCATCGGAATTGGATTTCCGTTTTCTCCCAAAGCGTTCATTTCACGCTCTTTGGTATAGGGCGTATTTTGGTACACAGCTTCCGAAAGCACGGCCATTTCCTGAGCGCTAGGCTCTTTAAAAATAGACATCGTCCCTTTCATCAAACCTCCAATATAACCTGTGCGCACTTTGCGATTATTGTCTGATTTTTGATAAGTCACCGTTTGCTTCTTCTCTATCGGATTAGGACCATCTGGATTAGCAAACGAAGAGAAACCCTTTCCATTCGCCACGTAAAGTTTACCCTTCACAACTTGAATCGACGTAGGATACCAACCTACCGGAATAAAGCCTAACGATTTCGATTGACCCGGCTTCTCCACTTCAAAAACAGCTAAAGCATTGTTGTCTGCATTCGAAATATACAAACGCTCTTCATCCGCAGACAAGGCTAAACCATTCGTAGAACTCCCTGCTAAAGCATTGGGGACCAATGCTGCATTTAATACCTCTATTTCTTTGTTTTTTACTAGATCAACCACAGAAACGGAATTATCATTTCCATTCGCCACATACATTGTCTTGCCATTTTTGGTCAATAACATTTCGTTAGGGTGATCTCCTACCGAAATGGCAGGCAAAAACTGCTGAGTAGCCACTTGATAAGGAAGAACTTGACGTGCCCCCCAAACCGAGATATACAACAACTCCTTCTTTTTATCTAACACGCAGGTGAAGGCTTCCGCAGGCAAAGCATGCACAGCAAGAATGGCTTTCGTCTTCGCATCTAATACATACAAGGAATTATTTTCCTTTGTCACCACATACAAAACACTTTTTGCATCGTCATATTCAAGACCAGCAGGTGAAATAACTGCCTTTTCGTCGGTTGTTAAAGGAATTTTATCTTTTTGTACCAGTTTTCCAGCGGCAATTTCAAAAACCAAAATACAGTTATCATTCCCTCCTGAAACAAAAACGGTCTTATTGTCTGCAGCCACTTTAAGCCCATACCAAGACTTAGGCAATTCTTGGGTATCTAATAAGGTATTAGACGCCGCATCAATCAATTGGAGGCTTTGAACACTTTGACCATTGTTCGTGACCAATAGATATTTTTGATTCGGCGAAACAACTACGTGCAAGGGCAAATCCCCTAATGGAATGGAGGTTCCGTGCGGGGATAATTTCCAGCCATTGGGCAAGGTCACTTGTTTTGCTTTCAATTCAGACTTTAAATCAGTTTGAGCAAAAAGGCCAAAGGTGAAGCCTAAAAAAAGAACGGATAATACGGTAGCTTTCATTTGTTGAGATTAAAGATTAAATATAGCCTATGCTGAGAAAGAAAAATAGTCCTGTGGGCAAATTTTACAATTTGATATTATTATTCCCGCCAGACTAAGTCACGAAGTGACGACTAAGCCGCAGGCGACTAAGTCACGCAGTGACGACTAGCGACTAGCGACTAGCGACAAAATTGGATTTTTCTCATATCTCCCCTCATAAATCAATTATAATTTGTATTTTTGGGCATTAATGGCTGAGAATCAGGCAGTTTTTATTTATTTCCCAAGAAAAAAAAGCATTATGTCAAGTTTATCCAATCAAAAAGGAGTGTTGCACGGAGATGCGGTTCAAGAGTTATTTGAGATCGCTAAAAAAAATCAATTCGCTTTACCTGCTGTAAACGTTACCGGTACTGATACTGTGAACGCCGTATTAGAAGCAGCAAAAGCAGTGAATTCTCCTGTAATCATTCAATTCTCAAACGGTGGTGGTATTTTCTACGCTGGAAAGTCTCTTTCTAACGAGAATCAAGCAGCGGCAATCGCTGGTTCTATCTCTGGCGCTTACCATGTTCACCAAATGGCGAAAGCTTACGGTGTTCAAGTAGTGTTACACACAGACCACTGCGCGAAAAAATTATTGCCTTGGATCGACGGTTTATTAGATGCAGGTGAGAAATTCTTCGCTGAAACAGGACAACCTTTGTTCTCGTCTCATATGATTGATTTGTCAGAGGAGCCTTTGGAAGAAAACTTAGAAATCTGTGCTAACTATTTAGAGCGTATGTCTAAAATGGGCATGACTTTAGAAATCGAATTAGGCGTAACAGGTGGTGAAGAAGATGGCGTGGATAATTCTGACGTTGATTCATCTAAATTATATACACAACCGGAAGAGGTGGCTTATGCTTATGAAGTATTGTCCAAAATCTCTCACCGTTTCACGATCGCTGCGGCATTCGGAAACGTACACGGAGTTTACAAGCCAGGTAATGTAAAATTACAACCGGTTATCTTGAAGAACTCACAAGAGTTTATCAAAGCGAAATACAATTTGACTCCTGAGAAACCAATCAACTTCGTATTCCACGGTGGTTCTGGTTCTTCTCGCGAAGAAATCCGTGAGGCATTATCTTACGGTGCGATCAAAATGAACATTGATACAGATACGCAATGGGCTTTCTGGGAAGGTATTTTAGACTTCTACAAGAAAAACGAAGCGTATTTACAAGGACAAATCGGTAATCCAACAGGTGACGATTCTCCTAACAAGAAATACTATGACCCACGTGTTTGGTTACGTAAGGGCGAAGAGACTTTGGTAGCTCGTTTAAAAACAGCTTTCGAAGACTTGAACGCTACGAACGCGAATCAATATTTGTAGTCACTAGTCGCTAGTCACTAGTCGGCAGTCAAAAGAGCTGGAACTTTGTTCTGGCTCTTTTTGTTTAAAAAAGAAAAAGTGGAAATCAGTTGATCAGAAAGCATTAACTTTATTATTAAAATTTAACTAGCGACTAAGCCAAAGGCGACTTCTATTATGAAAACCGAACTACACCCTGCCCACACCCGCGGAACAGCCGATCACGGCTGGTTAAAGACCGCCTTCAGCTTTAGTTTTTCTGGATATTACAATCCGGCGAGAATTCATTTTGGTGCGCTGCGCGTGCTGAATGATGACTACATCGCGGCGGGAATGGGTTTTGGCAAACATCCCCATGATAATATGGAGATCGTAACAATTCCCATGAAAGGCGCTGTGGCGCACGAGGATTCGATGGGAACGAGTGGTATTATACAATCTGGCGATGTGCAGATTATGTCTGCCGGCTCTGGGATTTATCATTCGGAGTTTAATGCGAGCCAAACCGAGGCCTTGGAACTCTTCCAAATCTGGGTAATGCCTAAACTGAAAAACATTACACCACGTTACGATCAGCGAACGTATAATCCAACGGATTTTAAAGGCCAATGGAAGACGGTGGTTTCGCCGCTGGGAACAGACATTGACTCTTTACAAGTAAATCAAGATACTTACTTTAATTTAACTGAATTAACCGAAGGCAAAAGCCTTAGCTATGCCCTTCACGGAGCACAGCAAGGTGCATTTGTGTTTGTGATAGAAGGTGCCATAGAAGTGGCTGGCGAAAAGCTAGGACGCAGAGATGCCATTGGGATTTCAGAAACGGATCAAATCGAAGTAAAAGCCTTATCTGCAGACACAAAGGTGTTGTTGATCGAGGTTCCTATGGTTTGGTAGATTTAACAATAGGGTAATATTCTAGTAATAAGGAGGTTAAAGTGATGGCCTATTTTTGGTAAACCAAATAGGCAAACATGGGCCATCATTCTCAACCCACCTACAAAACGATCGTTATCTCAGACTTGCATTTAGGTAGCAAGGGAGCTAAAGCAGCCGAGGTAAACGAATTCTTACGCGCACACTCGTGCCACCAACTCATCTTAAACGGCGACATTATCGACGGCTGGCAACTCAAAAAAGGGGGCAGCTGGAAGAAGAAGCACACGGCTTTTTTCCGTTGTGTGTTAAAGATGATGGACAAGTGGGATACGGAGGTGATTTATTTGCGCGGTAACCATGATGATTTCTTAGAACAAGTGCTTCCATTGAAAATTGGAAAGCAGTTTTCGATTCGCCAAGACTATATGTTAAAGAGTTTTGGCAAAAAATACTTCATCACTCACGGCGATATTTTCGATAGTATTACCAGCCAAATGAAATGGCTAGCCTATTTAGGCGATATAGGCTACACGTTCTTGTTGTGGCTAAATAAATGGTATAATCAATACCGCAGCTGGCAGGGGAAACCATACTATTCTTTATCGCAAGTCATTAAGCAAAAAGTGAAAGCGGCGGTGAATTTCATCTCGGATTTTGAGGAGAAATTAGCGGAATTAGCAAAGGCCAAAGGCGCAGATGGCATCATCTGTGGCCATATCCACAAAGCTGAAATCAAAATGATCGACGGAATCGCTTACATGAATTCCGGAGACTGGGTAGAGTCATTGACGGCTTTAGTAGAAACACACCAAGGGGAATGGCAAATCATCGAATTCCCACTTTACAATTTAAAAACAGAGTTAAACGAAATTTTGGGCGAAGCAATCGCTGTTTAAGATGGGGAAATTCATATTTACCGTACAAGGCGAAGGTCGCGGCCATTTAACACAAGCGATTTCATTTACACAAATCGCACGCGAGGCAGGTCACGAAGTGATCGGCTATGCAGTAGGATCGTTTCAAGGGAGAAAAATTCCTTCCTTTTTTCTAGATTTCATTGGAGATACACCGGTATTGCAATATGAGAGTCCGTCCATTATTTTTGGAAATGGTAAATCAGTTCAGCTAGCCAAAACAGCGGCACAGGCTTTTACGAATTTCAAGACTTTTTGGAAAAGCGCTACCCAATTAGAGGCTTTTGTGAATGAATTGCAACCCGATGGCATCGTCAATTTTTACGAATCCATCACGGGCTTGTATAAGTTAAAATCAGGTTCAAAGATCCCCACCATGTCCGTGGGACATCAATACTTGTTATTAAACAAGCATTTCGAAAGTATTCCCGAGAAGAAGATCGATCGTATGTTATTAAACATGAATACGATGATTACCTCCATTGGGTCAAAAAAATTATTGGGCTTGTCTTTCCGCCCCCTTGCGAATGATCAGAAGATCGAAGTGGTGCCTCCTCTTCTACGTCAACAAGTAAAAAACATGGTACCAAAGGCAGGAGAACGCTGGTTAGCCTATTTAACTCACTTCCGTCTATCAGAAGATATTATGGCTTGGTCAGATGCGAACCCAGCGGTGAAATTGGATTGCTTTTGGGATAATCCTGCACACAGAGAAACGTATCACTATTCCGATTCACTGACATTTCATCCGATCGATGCAGAAAATTATTTAGCCAAAATGACCGAATGTGCTGGCTTGATTTCTACCGCCGGTTTCGAATCTGTGGCTGAGGCGATGTATTTAGGAAAGCCGGCGATGATGGTTCCGGTGCCTAATCACATCGAACAAATGATTAATGCCTACGATGGCGAATTGTCTGGGGCTGGAATAGGTGCAACTACATTTGATCTGAGCATTTTCAAAAACTATTTACCCTCTCACGTTTCCGTTCAAACACAATACCAAGAATGGGTTTCGCAATCACAGCGTTTAATGGCAGGACACTTAGCGGATCTTATAGCACAACCTGTGTATGTGGCGAACTTTAGCGAGAACCAAGGAAGGGGCTTATCGGGTATGTTAGGTAGACGCAGATTTCGCTGGTCACGTTAACTGATCAATAAAAAAGGCGAATCTCTCGATTCGCCTTTTTTATTGATATAATCCTTTGGATTAGAACGTGTAACGCGCTCCTACTTGCATCTGCCATCTAGATCCCATTTGATCTACCGTGTAAGGTGAAGATGGTACCGAGAACTTGTAAGTCGGATCAGCTGCTGTACCTGAGTTCACCCGAGATAAGCCTAAACTTGCTGTCGAGTTAAACGTATTAGGTGAGAAGTAAATTCTACCCCAGTTGCTGTTGATTAAATTCGTTGCATTCATGATGTCAAGAGAGAACTGTAAATCGTGACCATTTGACATTTTGATCAAGTGGTTTAATTTTAAGTCCAAAGTCGCATTCCAAGGCGTACGACCTCCATTACGTTCTGTAAAGTTTCCTTTACGTGTGCTTAAGTATTCATCTGCATTAATGTAATCCATGAATGCTTTTGCTTGTGTAGCAGCTGTTCCTAATTTGGCATCATCTACTAAGTATTTCGTTGCTTCCGCTTCGTCTTTGAATACATAGGCTAAACCAGCAGATTGTGGCGTGTTAGCAATCGTTGAGTTCACAAATCCCCACGTGAAAGGCGCTCCTGATTGTGCACTGAATACGCCTGACAAAGTCGTTGCGCTACCATTTTTGTACACCTTCGTATAACCGAATGAACCGATGATTCTGTGACGAATGTCAAAATTCGAATACGATAATTTAGGGTCATTAGGCGTCAAAGATTGATTTAACTGCCAGTTAGATTCCATTGAGTTACGAATACCATTCGTTAAATCAAAGCTTTCTCCAAATGTGTATGCCGTCATAAAGCTAAACCCATTCGTAAATGTCTTCGAAACTTGAGCTGTTAAGCTGTAACGGTGACCTTCAGATGTGTTAGATAATTCGTAAGCATTAGCGAAGTTCGTGTTCAGTTTTTGACCTGTTGCACCACCTGATAAATAAATAGGCATTTGCTTTAACACGTCATACGTGTAATATTTAACCGAGTCTTTCAGGTTTACTTGTTGGAATTTCAAGTCATTAATCGTCTTTGTATAAATACCTTCGAACGTAAATTTGTATCCGTCTACCGTGTGATCTACGGCTAAGCTTGAACGTAAAACCTGAGGCATTTTGAAGTTATTAGCCATGGCATCTACTTGCGTTAAGCTCTTTTGGCCATTGTTGAAGGCAAAAGTCTTCGCACCATCTTTTAACACATCTCCTACGTTCTTTCCAGCTACGTTGTTCACGTCAAATGATCCAAAACCAACACCATCATTGTAGAACGCATAACCTAACCAAGCGAAAGGAATACGACCTGTGAAAATACCAGACCCTCCACGAATAATTGTCGAACGATCTCCATTCACATCGTAGTTAAAACCTAAACGTGGTGACACTAATACTTGACCAAAAATCGAGTTAGACACTTGATTCAATGGTGTACCGGCTGTATAGGTAGTTCCTGCATTCGGATCTACTTTCGTTGCCGAAGTTTGCGGGCTTAACGTAGGCTTGTCCGTGCTAGCTACGTCAAAACGAATACCAGGTGACAATTTCAACTTATCCGTTACTTGAATCTCATCTTGAGCGTAGATACTGTAAAGTCCTACGTTAAATGTCGCATATGGATTGTTCAAAATCGTTTCGCGATCGTTGTTTGTGAAACTATAAGATCCACGCACACGGTTTACGTTTCCAGCCAAGAAATCCGCTACACTTTTGTAAGCCACACGACCATTCCATGAGTTTACAAAACCATAATTAATATTGTACAACTCATTGTGAGTACCAATTAAGAAGGTGTGATTTCCTTTGAACCAAGTAAAGTTATCTGTGATTTCAAAAGTCTTTTGCTTCATATTGAAGATCGTTGCTTCACGCTCATTTCCTAAGAAAATAGTTCCTCCATTAGCCGCAATTTCCACTTGTGGGAAAGCTGGATTCGCACTAGATGGCTCACGTGTATCACGAATATCAGAATAACCTAATACAAAGCTGTTTGATGAACTCCCAAAGTGACTCTTTAATTCTGCTACCGTTGAATTCGTACGGTTCACTTGCTTAAAGTCCATTGAACCAAAGCGGAAGTTTGATGCATCACGCTCTAAGTTTGTCGCTTCTGAAGCTACATAAGAATTACGAATCGATAATTGGTGCTTATCAGAGATATTCCAATCGAAACGGTTAAAGAATTTATTACTTGAAGAATTGATAGAATAATTACCAAAAGCACCTGGATCAAATCCGTAGTTCGTCTTTAAGAAAGAAGAAATCGTGTTCGCTGTTGCAGCATCAATAATCGTTCCTTGATCACCTGCTCCATAGAACAATGGCTCATTACGACGTGTGATTTCTTCGTTTGTAAACCAAAATAATTTATTCTTAATAATCGGTAAACCTACACGGAAACCTGTTTGAATATCTGAATAATCCGATGGAATTTTAGAACCATCACCGGCATTGTTTGGACCTGTAATTAAAGCATTACGACCGTAAGCATACGCAGAACCTTTTACCTGGTTCGTTCCAGTACGCGTTACCGCATTAATGGAACCACCTGTAAAGTTACCGATCTTCACATCGTATGGAGCTACATAAACTTGCACATCTTGAATCGCATCTAAAGAGATGGGATTCGTACGTGTAGAAGAACCTGGCATACCTGATGTACCACTTTGGCCACCTAATGATGGGCTAAATCCGATGGCATCATTGTTAATTGTACCATCTACCGTTACGTTATTATAACGGAAGTTTGTTCCAGCAAAGGAGTTCGAAGAACTTCCTTGTGGAGTTAATTTAGTCATATCCGTTAAGCTACGAGAAATCGTAGGAACCGTCTTCATCGCTGCTTCATTTAAGGAAGTAACAGAACCTGTTCTGGTCCCTCCTTTATCCGCTTTTACCACCACTTCTGTTAATGTTGTCGTTTCTTCCGAAATAACAATATTCACAGATGGATTAGAGCCTAGGGTTAGGTTTAAATTCTCTGCTTTGAATGGCTTGAAACCTACAAAAGACACAGAAAGAGTATAAGGCCCTCCTGGGTTCATGTTCGCTAAAACGAAATTTCCATCTAGCTGAGTGGCTACACCATAACGCGTTCCTGTAGGCGTATGTACTAAAACTACACTTGCTCCTGGAATTTCTTCTCCTTTCGAATCCTTTACTTTACCCGCTAATGAAGCAGTCGTTACTTGCGCAGTAGCATTAAAGGCAAATAAAGTAAAAACAAAAATTAGTAGGCCGAATGCCTTTTGACTAAAATTGTACATTTTGAATATATTGGTTGTTTACGCCACAAAGGTAACACCACCTACAACCTTCCAATGTTATCAAATTGTTAAGAGACTGTGAAGTAATTGTTATTGATGGTTTGTTAATCCATAAAGAATGGTGATACGCGTGTTTATCCCTAGCTTTGGGTTTTCTCAAGACGTATATGGTCAAACCCTGGATTTACTTATTAACAGCTGCTGCCCTGGAGGCTGCTTGGACTTTCTCTTTGCGCAAACTTGATTTAATCGCTTTAAAAAATGCCTTTATAGAAAATTCACTTGTTAGTGCTCCTGTAGGAAAAGAATTAGGTTATCTCTTCACCTACCTCGGTTTAGGAGCCGCCAATATTTTCTTTTTGTCTTTATCCATGAAGTCCATTCCGATGACGATTGCCATCGCCACTTGGACCTCTGTGTCGCTCATTTTAATCAAATTGTGTGACATTTTTATTCTTAAAAATGCGACCAATATCTACGAATTTTTCTTCCTTGCACTTATCATCATAGGCATCGTAGGACTGAAATACAGCGCACCTGCTTAAATTCCAATATTAAATTTTTCAATGTTACGAAAATGTTAACACGGATAAATTTCATTTAATGAATTCTTTCTATAAGTTTGACCATACAATTTAAAAAAACCATCATGAGTGAGGATAACAAAAAATTGACTGAGCAGTTAGTACAAGCAATCTTGCCTAAATTAAAAGGCCTTTCCGAAAAGAATGCAAAAAAGGTTTTGCATGAAACACACAAGTCAATTGCTTCCGTTGCTAAGAAATACAGCAAGCTAATTGCAGAACAAGAAAAAGAGAAAGCGAAAGCAAAAGAGAAAGCGGCAAAAGAGGCTAAAAAGAAAGCAGAAAAAGAAGCAAAGAAAAAAGCGAAAGAAGGTAAAAAGTTGGCTAAAGCTAAATTACTTGCTACTTTAATCGCAAAAGAAAAACCGGCTGCTGAGACCGTTTCAGTTAAAGCAAAAGCAAAGCCAAGAACGAGAGCTCCTAGAGCTAAAAAATAAAGTTTGAGACATGAATAAAAAAAAGGTGGGACAATGTCCCACCTTTTTTTGTACCAGAATCATCGACTATTTGTTTAACCACATGATATCATTGATATCGTCTTTACCAGCATATTGGCTTGTAATAGCTGCAGTATAATTCGTTGCATTAGCCGTTCTCTCTGTCGTAGGATAAATCCAACGTAAAGCGATACGTCCTGAGTTTCCGTTACCTGCACCCGTAGAGAATGCTGGAAAACCTGTTCTTCTCCAGTTAAAATAAGCTTCCATACCTGAGTTCATGAAGAACGCTGCATATTTTTGAGATACGATTTTCTCGATCGCATTCGTTGCATCATACGCAACTGAAGATTGAGCATAGAACGTATCAAAATTAAAGTTCACCGTATACTTCGTTAAATCAGCCACATCTTTCGTACCTGTTTTCGAATACGTAAATGTATTAGCTCCTTCTACGATACCATAGAATGAGTGAGAAGCTTTGATTCCTTTCTTGTACCAATCTTCAGCAGCAGTGGCTCCTGTTGCCCAACCGCGTGCATAACCTTCCGCGATATTGAAACATAATTCAGGGTAACCTACGATGAATGTATTTTCACCTGTGTAGTTTTGGTAGTAACGTGCACGGTTTTGGAAAGAGTAGATACCTGGTGCGAAACCTGCACCGTTCGATAAACCTGCATTTCTAGCCATGTCATCTAACACATCACCTGAACCAGCGCCACGGTATGCCGTGTAATCTGAAGGCAATTTACCTGCTTTCAAATCTGAACCTGCTGGCTCACAAGTGATCATCACACGTGGATCTTGCGTCTTCGTTAAGAAACCTACATACGTAGAAGCCATGTTTTGACGTGTTGCATCGAAACCAAAATTATCCGGGTTAGATGGATACTTGTTAAATGCGTTCCAAACAAATTGCAAAGACTCACCGTTCGATCCCAATAAAGGGTATTTCGTAGGATTACTTTGTC
>Ga0228703_1001124_pt1 | contig 17011 bp, 15 predicted proteins | sample McNCre217_Aug_MG_3_FD_178020 | JGI IMG/M metagenome (GOLD analysis project Ga0228703, IMG submission 178020) | Freshwater microbial communities from McNutts Creek, Athens, Georgia, United States - 29-17_Aug_MG | ecosystem: Environmental > Aquatic > Freshwater > Creek | place: USA: Georgia... | reverse complement strand
TATGGAACAAACGGTTCCATGATGGATTTGCCAACGAGTGCATAATCGCATCTTGATCGCGCAATTCCTTGCCATCCGCTCCCATACCATTCCGCTTAATCTCTAGCGATTGACACGCTTTTTGTAAGGCTTCTTGGAAGTTACGGCCGATACCCATGGTCTCTCCCACCGACTTCATTTGAAGTCCTAATGTACGGTCAGAACCTTTAAATTTATCAAAGTTCCAACGTGGAACCTTCACAATCACGTAATCCAAAGCCGGCTCAAAATACGCCGAAGTTGTTCCCGTAATCGCATTCGTTAATTCATCTAAATTATAACCAATTGCCATTTTCGCGGCAATCTTCGCAATTGGATAACCCGTTGCTTTCGATGCAAGCGCAGACGAACGTGAAACACGAGGGTTAATTTCAATGGCAATAATCTCATCCGTTTCAGGATTCAATGAGAACTGCACATTACAACCTCCGGCAAATTGACCAATGGCATTCATCATTTTGATGGCCATGTCACGCATGCGTTGGTAAATCGTATCCGGCAACGTCATTGCAGGAGCCACTGTAATGGAATCTCCCGTATGAATACCCATCGGATCAAAGTTCTCAATCGAACAGATGATAATGACGTTTCCTAAATTGTCACGCAATAATTCTAATTCGTATTCTTTCCAACCCATGATGGATTGCTCTACTAATACCTCATGCGTAGGTGAAGCATGTAAACCTTTATTCAAAGCTGCATCGAAATCTTTGGGATCATGCACAAATCCTCCACCCGTACCCCCTAAGGTAAACGAAGGGCGAATAACCAATGGGAAACCCGTCTCTTGCGCAATTTCTTTGCCTTCCAGGAATGAACGTGCTGTCCGACCTTTACAAACACCCACCCCAATTTCCAACATCTTCAAACGGAACTTCTCACGATCTTCCGTCGTCTCAATCGCCGCAATATCAACACCGATAATTTTCACCCCATATTTTTCCCAAATCCCTGCCGCATCACAGTCAATCGCCAAGTTCAAGGCCGTTTGACCACCCATAGTAGGCAAAACCGCATCAATCTTATGATTTTCCAAAATATGAATAATCGAAGCCTTCTCTAAAGGTTTCAAGTACACATGATCCGCATTCATCGGATCCGTCATGATAGTTGCTGGATTTGAGTTGATCAAGATTACTTCAATCCCCTCTTCCCGTAAGGAACGAGCGGCTTGAGAACCAGAATAATCAAATTCACAGGCTTGACCAATGACAATAGGACCAGAACCAATAATAAGGACAGATTTAATCGACGAATCTTTAGGCACGAGATGGTATAATTTTAAGAGTAATGATTAGCAATTTATAAGCCCTTAACACTAGGCTCAAAAATTGTACAAAATTAGGGCTTTACACCCGAAAAGTGAAGCATTTTTTAAAATAAAATTATCAAAGACAATCCAGCCAAAAAATCCCTTATTTTTGACAATTAAAACCTAAAATCGTGCTAAAAATCTTGGTGGCCTTCGATGAAAATCGGGTAATTGGAAAAAACAATACGTTGATTTGGCACCTACCTGCCGACTTGAAGCGCTTCAAGGCATTGACCACCGGCCATGTCATCATCATGGGCCGTAAAACGTTTGAGTCCATTGGGAAACCACTGCCTAATCGCACAACGATTGTGATTAGTCGGCAGGCCGACTTACAAATCGAGGGTGCAATCATTGCCCATTCCGTCGAAGAGGCCATTTTAAAAGCCAAATCAATCACGCGTGAAGACATTTTCATCGTGGGTGGTGCTGAGATTTATGCGCTTAGTTTAGCTTTGGCAGATCAAATTTTAGTGACGCAATTGCATGATATCTTCGAAGGCGACGCCTATTTTCCTGAAATCCCATCAGCATCTTGGGAAATAACGGAAAAAGAACGGGGTATTACCGACGAAAAAAACGCCTACCAATACAGCTACATCACCTACACGCGCAAATGATCCATCAAATTCTCCTGAGCGAAACAGCTTTGTCGATCGATGAAACGTATTCCTACCTGCAAGACCCAGAGGCCGGTGGAATTTGCCTATTTGTGGGAACAATACGAAATAAGAATCAAAATAAAGACGTCGAGCATTTGACCATGGAAGCCTATTCGGCCATGGCCAAAAAACAAATGGAACGTATCGCAAATGAAGCCGCAGAAAAATGGCCCATTCGCAAAATCAGTGTAGCGCACCGAACGGGGAAATTAGAAATTGGTGATATTGCTGTAATTATAGGCGTTTGTTCCGTGCACCGAGCGGAGGCTTTCAAAGCCTGCGAGTGGCTTATTGATACCTTGAAACAAGAAGTTCCTATCTGGAAAAATGAATTTTATGCGGACGGCTCTGCCTGGCTCGTTCCCCATCCTTGATCGACCATCAAATTACAGCCGCGAATTTCTGAATTATCAAATCGGCCCAATACCTTAAATCGGATACCATTTTCTTCTAAAGATCCCAAATCACGCGTTTCAATAAAAGGGCAAGAATCGATATTCGCCAAATCGATGATTTGAATTCCTCCTACACGACCCGGCTTTGTCACTTTGGCAAAAGGGTCAGTCACCTCACGCAATTGAACACGCATGGAAACCCCTGGCGTAAATATCCCTTCGCTGGACGCATAGGCTTGCGAAAACAATTCAGTCATGCCATATTCTGAAGCAATTTGATCAACACCCATAGAAGATTTTAGGAACTCATGCACCCGCTCTCGAATCCATTCCTCCCGTCGGCCTTTCATCCCCCCAGTCTCCATGACGATCAGTCGGCCCGCATCAACCGCCTCTTTCCAAAAGGAAAAATCCTGACCCGAATCCACCCAGTCCAATAAACCAAAAGTTACCCCCATGACCCAAATTTTACGGTCGGTGAGCAAGGCTTTTTTGATTTGAGCAACAAGTTCCTCGTATTGATTCAAGAAAAAACCCGAAATGGGCGAACCCGATTCCTTGATGAAATAATCCATCATGAAGACCAAAGACGAGGTACTTCGTTCTAAATAAGAGGGTAATAGTGCGAAAATATGGTAATCCGACAGCGAACCGTATTGCGATTCAAAAATGCGTTTGGATTGTTGTTGGTAAAATTCAGGATCGCAAACGGGATGTTTGGATGGGATTTGACCCGTAGTTCCCGAACTCTCAAAATCAAATAATACCGAGCCAAAACCCGTTTGAACAAGGTGACTTTTAAAAAGCTCAATAGGCAAAAAAGGAATATCCTGTAATGACTTAACGGCCTGGGCATCGATTTGAAGTAAATCAAGATACTGCTTGTACAAAGGATTATAGGTCCACGTAAATCGAAACATGTCCAAGGCAATGGACTCAAAATCCGCATCACACATCGTTAGAACCTTATTTCTCAGTTCTAATCGCCAAGACTCCCACATGTTCAACTCAGTCCGCATGGCTTTTTTTGAATAATAATACAAAATTAAACCAAATCATTAACTTTACGAATTATGAAATGGGGCATTCGCTTTTTGGAATTTTTTGTTTTAACCATTGGACTTCTTTCTTGCCTGAAAGAACCCCAATGGAGCTTAACTCCGTCCATCAGTTTTAGTCAAATTCAAAAAATTACCAAAACCAGTAACGATGGATTTGGTGGCAAAGCGAAAATAGATTCAGTTGTCATGTCCATTCACTTTCAAGATGGAGATGGCGATTTAGGAATCACGCAAGCGGACCTAAAAGCAAACCCAACGAAATACAAGGATTTCCGCAATTTTGAAGTCAATGTTTTGCTTCAAAAAAATGGCAAATTTGTCCCTGTTACCTTCAGTCCAAGTTTAGGAGGACTCATGAATTTCAAATTCAAAGCAGATCAAAAACCGGGCCCCATAGAAGGAACCGTTGACTATTCAACCCAATTCGTTTATGCCTTTTACAAAGGCTATTCACCCCTTTTTACTCCCAAAAACGACACACTGAAATTTCAGATTTACATTCGAGATAATGCATTACAAACAAGCAATGTGGTAGAAACCGACCCCATTGTCATTTTTCAAGATTAAGCTACTTCTAACAAAAAATGAACATCAAACAACTACTTGTAGGATTCCTATTATTAGGTTCAACCGCAGCATTTGCACAAAAAGAAATAACGCTTGAAGATATTTGGGCAAAGCCCACTTTCCGACAAAAAAGTATTCAAAACCTCAATTGGTCGCAAGATGGCCAATCGTATTTGGAACTAAAAGAGGGTAAAATCATCAAGTATAATATCATTGACCCGAGCAAAACTGAAACCTTATTCGATGAAGCGATTCACAAAACAAGTACGGGTGGAACGATTCATGTGCAACAGTTTTCTTTATCCGCCGATGAACAAACCATTCTAATTGGAACAGCATCAGAGGCCATCTATCGCAGAAGTTCGAAGGAAACGAATTACATCTTTTCTCGGGCAAACAATTCCCTACGTTTGTTATCGCAAGGCGGGAAACAAATGCATGCAACTTTATCACCAGATGGAAAACGTGTGGCATTTGTGCGAGATAACAACTTATTCTGGACAGATATTGTAAGTGGAAAAGAAACTGCGATTACGACGAACGGCAAATTTAATCACATCATTCATGGCTCATGTGACTGGGTATATGAAGAAGAATTTTCGTTCGCAAAAGCGTTTGCTTGGTCGCCCGACAGCAAAAAAATCGCCTTCTACACCTTTGATGAAAGCCAAGTACCCGAATACAATATGCAAATGTGGGGAGATTTATATCCGAAAGATTACCGCTACAAATATCCCAAAGCTGGCGAAGCGAATTCCATCGTAAGCCTTTCTGTGGCTTTATTGGATGATAACAAAACGCAGGCGATCCCAGTAGGCCCAGAAAAAAACCAATACATACCACGTTTGAAATGGACAAAAAATCCAGATGTAGTTGGCTTTATTCGGTTGAATCGCCTTCAAAACCACATGGAATTATTGCATTACAGCATCAGCAAAGCAAGCAACAGCTTAATCTATGAAGAGTACGCGGAAACATCCATTGAAATAGAGGCCGTTGGAAATGATTTCACCTATTTAAATGATGGGAAAACGTTTATTTTCAGCTCTGAATGCAGCGGATTTAAACACCTATACCTTGGTGAAATCGCAACGGGCAAGTTTAGCCCCATCACATCAGGAAACTGGGAGGTAGATGACCTTTACGGATACAATGAAAAAACGAAAACCTTGTATTTTAATTCCACAGAGGTTAGCCCGATAGGCCGACAAGTCTATTCGATCAAATTAGATGGCACGGGTAAAAAAGCAATTTCAACCTTAGCAGGAACGAATTCAGCGAGCTTTAGCCCTGACTTTTCTTATTATATTCTTAACCACAGTTCGGCGAAAAAACCATTAAGTATCGCTTTATATCATGCGAGTAAAGGTTTAGTTCGCGTGTTAGAGGACAATCAAAAATTACAAGCGCAAATCACGGAATACCAAATTTCACCACGCGAATTCTTCGAAATTCCTTTGGCAAATGGAGACCATTTGAATGCGTACTGGATTAAGCCGGCCAACTTTGATCCGAACAAAAAATATCCTGTCTTAATGCATGTATATGGCGGACCAGGAAGCCAACAAGTATTGGATTCATACCCAGGAGCTGATTTTTATTGGTATCAAATGTTATTGAAAAAAGGCTATTTAATTTATTGCGTGGATAACCGTGGAACAGGTGGCCGAGGGGTTGCTTTCAAGAAAATCACTTACCAAAACCTAGGACGCATAGAGGTACAAGATCAAATTTTCGCAGCGAAATTCATCGGGAACCTACCCTATGTAGATGCAAGCCGTATTGGAATATGGGGCTGGAGCTATGGAGGATTTATGTCGGCCAATTGCTTGATGCAAGGAGCTGATGTATTTAAGGCTGCGATTTCGGTTGCCCCGGTGACCAACTGGCGTTTTTACGATTCAATTTATACTGAGCGGTACCAGCGTACGCCACAGGAAAACCCAACGGGCTATGATGAAAACTCACCTGTATACCATGTAAACAAACTGAAAGGCAACTTACTATTAGTACATGGAACGGGCGATGACAACGTACATTTTCAAAATGCAGTGGCATTAGAAGATGCCCTTATTAAAGCGAATAAGCAATTTCAAACATTCTATTATCCAAACCGTAACCATGGCATTTCCGGCGGAAATACCCGATTACACTTGTATAATATGTTGACAAATTTCTTAGAGAAGAACTTATAGTTTTTTAAGTTCTTGGTAAATCGTTTCGGTCAGTCGGTAAGTCAACATCCGTTGGTCTTTCTCGTCAGCTTGAATATCGAGCACCTGTTCACCAGGAAACACGAGTCCGAGTGATTTATTTAGTCCCTCAATTATTTTAGCCCTGAATTGTCTTTGCGATTCGGGGCTGCTTTTATGTTTGCCAAAGAAGGCGACAATTTGATGCCCAGAAACATAACCCTGCCGATAATTTAGTCGTAAAAAATCCAAGAATTGTTTTTCGTTGGGGCCCAACAACAAATTCAATTGCTTTCTTTTATTTCGTCTTTTAATTGAGATTAAAAATCGTAAAATGAAAAACATAACAATTACGGCAAATAGAATGAGTATCACATCCAGCACAGTATCAAAAAAAGGCTTTGCCATGACAGGGCCTAAGTATTTACTTTCAGCAAGTAAGGTATTGATGGAAACTTCGGCGATTTGGTAAGAACCATAAGGATAAGTTTCTTGAGCCTGAGGCAAAAAGATCGTATTCTTATTCGCGTATACGCTGTATAATACTCCTCGCTCTTCTATAAATTTGCGAATTTGAAAACGTGCTGGATTAGTCCATAAATAGGCTTTAAAGGAATCCCTTACATCGATGATATAGAGTAGATCATGATTGTAGCCCGGAATACTTTGATAAGGTGAAAAAACAATGTACCTACCCATCGCCAAGATAAAATTACTGGATTGACCTGACATAAGTTCCCTCAGCAAGGGTTCATAAACCTCTCCTAACTTATTAAATGTTTTATTGGAAAACTGATAATCATAGATAGAATAATCGATTTCAGCAATATCAGCAGATTCTGTTTGGTTAATACGACGACTACCCAAAATAATAAATCGATCTTCATCAGGAAGGAAAACAGCGCTTTTATTATGAATAGCTTTGGGGATAGGGCCATTGGCTAAAATATGAGTCCAATCTTTAGAAACAAAATTAAACTGAGTCATGATATTAGTCGACTGCCAAAATCCATATCCGCCAAAACTATACAAGGTATCTTTACGCGCAAATTGAGCCGCCTGACAATTAGCTCCTCGATAAAATGTTAAATCCTCCCGTTTGATTGTTTTGGTGGCCAAGTCAAAATAATAAACTTGTCCACTACACTCCATAACCAAATAAGTACCTTTTTTGCCTTTAATTTTTAATGGGTTGATAGCATCAGCATTGGAATACAAATCAAGCGCTTTTATATCTTTAAAATTCACAGTACCCAAGTCCAACCATTTGCCTTCAACATTGGATTCGAATAAATGATTTGAAACAAAATCAATTTTATAGCACGTAGACATGCCAGGTTCGCGCCAAGAAAAAACCTGTGAATGAAGCGAGAAAGCGCAGTTTAACAGGAAAAATAAAAGGAAAAACTTAAAATTTAATCGCATGCAATGAATTATCAACACCCCAAAAATGCATTTTTTTTATACAAAAATTGAATATTGTTTAGGTAAGGGCGCAAAAAATGTAGTAATTTTGTCTTTAAGCTACTAAAATAGCGTAAAACTATTCGATTTATGACATTACACCGCGAAGGAAAATCATTATTAATCAGTTCTTTACTTATCGTTTTAGTGATTAATGGGCTAATCGCTTATTTTTTCCCAGAGCAAGTTTATTTGCGCGAAGCTGTGGTCATTGTTACTTCGCTTTTCTTTTTAATTATCTTACAATTCTTCCGTGTACCGAAGCGTCACACAGAAATCAATCCCAAGCATATCATCGCTCCGGCAGATGGCAAGGTTGTTGTGATTGAAGAAGTAGAAGAACCCGAATATTTCAAAGGCAAAAGAAAGCAAGTATCTATTTTCATGTCACCGATCAACGTGCACGTGAATTTCAATCCTATTTCAGGGATTGTTACCTATTTCAAATACCATCCAGGCAAATACTTAGTAGCTTGGCATCCAAAATCAAGTACAGAAAATGAGCGTACTACTTGTGTCGTAAAGCACGAAAATGGGACTGAAGTTTTGTTCCGCCAAATTGCCGGTGCACTAGCGAAACGTATTTGCTGGTATGTTAAAGAAGGTGACCAAGTAACCCAAGGACAGGAATTTGGCTTCATTAAGTTTGGTAGTCGCATAGACATTTATTTGCCCTTAGATGCCGAAATCTGTGTGAATATCGGGGACAAACCGGTAGGAAGCGAAACGGTTATTGCCAAGCTTCGTTAATCAACCCAAGAATTTTCTCGAGACCTTTTTGGTCTATTTCTGAAAAGTCGTTGAGCAAATCTGAGTCGACGTCTAGCACCATCGTGACATCACCCGACTGATTTTTCACCGGCAAGACGATTTCAGATTTGGATGCAGAGGCACAAGCGATGTGTCCTGGAAATTCTTCCACATCAGAGACAATCACCGTTTCGGCAATCGTATACGCATGACCACATACACCTTTGTGAAAAGGAATGCGCGTGCAGGCAACGGGTCCTTGAAAGGGTCCTAAAACCAATTGATTGTCTTTGACCAAGTAAAAACCTACCCAGAAAAATCCGAAAACTTCTTTAATCGCCGCAGCAATATTTGCGAGATTTGCGGTGAGGTCATTTTCACCCGCAATAAGTCCTTGAATTTGTGGGAAAAGGGCTTCATATTGTTCCGCACGAGAGCCTTGGGGGATAATTAAATCTTCAGCCATCTTAGAAATAACGTTTTAAATAAGAATCTGATGCCGTGCTCAACCACGATTCGCGATATTGTTTGACCGTTTGCAATAGTGGCGTGATAATTTGATCCTCGGGGGTCAAATTTCCTGACTCAACCGCTAATTTCAATTGGCCTAAAGGCAACAATTCCAATTGCTCATTTCGCACAACGGCCACATCTCTACTAAAAAAATCAACTTGCAAAGCTTCGCCTAAAGCCTTAAACCAACGCGTCGATGCATCGATGGAACAGCCCGATGCAGCATTCATCGCTTCATTTACGGCAACGATGATAACTTGATTGTATTTGATTTCAAAAGAGGCTAGCAAAGGAGCACCATGCGCTTCCCAAGCTTGACAAGACTGTGTTAATGTTTGCTTGATTTGATCAAGTTCTTGTGCTTGTAAGCTACGTGAGGCTTGATAAACCCAAATACGTGCCTGAGCTGGCATTTCCTGAAAAGGTATATACATCTTATTTTAAACTTTGCTGAACTAATTCAGCTAGATCAACTACTTGGATTTCGTGTTCTTTGCCAGATTTGTTCAAGCCATCTTGTAACATCACCATGCAAAAAGGACATGCCAAAGCTACTTTATTTACGCCAGATTCTAATATTTCACCCGTACGTTTTACTTGAACATCTTCCGTGCCTGCCTCAGGTTCTTTGAATACTTGTGCGCCTCCGGCACCGCAACAAAGGCCTTTGGTCCGACAACTTTTTAATTCTTTCAACTCCTTTTTCAAACCCGTAATGATTTCACGGGGCGCCTCAAAAATCCCATTTCCACGCCCTAAATAGCATGAATCATGAAATGCGATGGTTTCTTTTTGCTCGTTGAACTGTATTTTTCCAGCAGCCAATAAATCAGCCAACAACTGACTATGGTGGATAACTTCATAGGTTCCACCCAAGGATGGGTATTCGTTTTTCAATGTATTAAAGCAATGCGGGCAAGCAGTTACAATTTTTTGAACACCGTACATATTCAATACTTCAATGTTTTGCATCGCCTGCATTTGAAACAAAAACTCATTGCCCGCGCGTCTTGCAGGATCACCCGTACACGCCTCCTCCGTTCCAAGCACAGCAAATTTAATCCCGACATGATTCAGAATTTCAGCCAATGCACGAGTCACTTTTTTGTGTCGGTCATCAAACGATCCCGCACAACCTACCCAAAATAATAAGTCGGGACTTTCCCCCTTCGCGGACCACTCGGCCATGGTTGTAACTTGTAAATCCATGTTTATTTCTTTTTGGCTTGCGCACGCATTTGTTCAACGGTTAATCGGCTTCCATCATCGCTCCAACCCGGAGGGCCAAACAGGTACCCTGCCACTTGTTTGATACTTTTGGCATGTACTAAATCCTTCCCGATTTGTACCCATTCATAAAAGGCAATTTTGGCGGGATTATAGCTTTCTATTTGTTTCGTTAAGCCATAATGCGGGCGATCATTTTCCGACTGGAATGAACCAAAAATCCGATCCCAAATAATCAAAACTCCGGCATAATTCGTGTCCAAATAATCTAAATCCGTTCCGTGATGCACGCGATGGTGCGACGGCGTATTGAAAAACTGTTCGAACCAATTGGGCATTTTTTGAATGAATTCGGTGTGAATCCAATACTGATACAGCAGGCTGGTTTGTTGGAAAAAGAACACGATAAACGGGTGCACGCCCAACAAAGGCAACCAGGCCCAAAACAGAAATCCGCCTGTTAAATTACCCGTCCAGGTTTGGCGTAAAGCAGCGGCCAAATTGTATTTCGGGGAAGAATGGTGCACCATGTGGGAGGCCCAGTAAAAGCGAACTTCATGCGAAATGCGGTGTACCCAATAATAAGTCATGTCTTCCGCTAGAAAAGCGAATACCCAAACCGGCCACCAATTGAATTGAAAATCGGCTAAACGCCAATGGTCATATACATAGAAATAGGTAACGTATGCAAGGCTTTTGGTAATCGTACCGACTGCTAAATTTCCTAGTCCGAGCCCAATAGAGGTTAGGGAATCTTTGGCCTCAATAAAATCACGGTGTTCTTTATAGGCCAGCCACGATTCAAATAGAACCGTTAGAAGGAAAAAAGGGACCGCGTATAAAATCAATTGTGGGGTCATAGCTTGTGGATAAAATCAAGGGAAGCTTGAATGGGCAAATCGACACGTTTTCCTAAGATATCAGAGGTTATGACATGGTAACCCGACAAAGGGAATGCCTGTTCTTTTTTAATTTTACTCCCCAGTTTAGGGAACATATCACGCATGGCTTGCACGGAAACGACATTATCTTGATGCGTTTCATCTTGATAATAATAGCCCAAAAATACAGGAACCTTAACCTTTTCAAAGGTTTCATCTGTCATTTCGTGTGTTAAGAAATTTTGAATTGCGACGATACCTTCGAGGCGATAATGCAAACTCCAATAATTCTTATGTCCAGAACTTACCGAAGGAATATCTCTGAAATCAGAACGCATCACGGCGCGTGCTAATTGCAAACCCCAGGGATTATCGACAAGTGGCGCAGTGGGATCTTTGATCGCAATACATGGGCCATACAACATCAAAGCCTTTATTTCTGGGTGTTTAGTCGCAAGAACCAAAGACATTGCTCCTCCGAAAGAAGTACCTAAAACGATCACCTCATCCCCTAATTTTTTCGCGAGAGCAAAGTAGTTTTCAACGCTTTGATAGAATTTATCAGCACTTGCTTTCGCCATGGTGGAGTCCGTGGGGAATTCACCGTGATCCTCGATTCGTGCCAAAACTAAATTTGCATGAAGCGATTTTGCGATAGCTTTATGAAGGGGATTTCCTTCCATGGGCGAAGCGGAGAAGCCGTGAATATAAAGCACAACGGTTTTCGTCTTTTGGGGATTTGCTGAATCCGCGTAAATGATTTGACCTTCATTATCTGGCTTCAAATTGCCATTTTGAGCTTCTTTTGCTTGTAAGAATGAGCTTATGGCTGCAGGCTCGTTCGGGATATTAGTCCATGAAGGTCCAGGTAAGGTGGGCGCATCGGGATGAGGCCCTACGGCGTACAAGGCTACTAAAACAACAAGAACGATTAGTATTTTTTTCATGATTTGGCCCAGTTTAAACGGTCACTTGGATTGAATTTCCAAGGAGCTTGATTGGTTTCTATGTTGGCAAACATGGCATTCCACGCACCAGGTGCGTCGGATTGTTCCATGATTTGGTAGCGGCGTAAAGCCAAAATAATTTCGAGTGGGGATAGCTGAATGGGGCAGGCGTCAACACAGGCTTGGCAAGTGGTGCAGGCACGTAATTCTTCAGCTGAAATGTAATTACCTAAAAGGGTTTTTGTTGAGTTGGGGTCTTTTTGTAATTCCTCCAAACGATCGCGCGTGTCCATCATAATTTTACGAGGAGACAAGGCTTTACCGGTTTGATTTGCTGGGCATTGTTCGGTACAGCGTCCGCATTCCGTGCAGCTGTAGGCATCTAAGGCATTCTTGATTGTTAAATCTTTGATGTCTTGTGCCCCAAATTTCAAATCCGGATTGCTTGGCTCACCGGGTTTCCCGAGCATGATGTTGACTTCATTCGTTACATGGTGCATATAGGACATTTGCGCGCTGGAATCAATATTCGAATAATACACCGCTGGAAAAGCGAAAAAGATGTGTAAATGCTTCGAATAGGTCACATACAGCGCAAAAGCCAAGATTCCGATAATATGAATCCACCAAGCGGCTTGTTCTATGATATGTAGGTTTCCGTTAGGTAACCAGGGTTTAAGGTGTTTTGAAATGATAAATGTTTGCTCCGGGTCGGCGGCGTTCATCGTGTATAAGGCACCCATGAGGACTAATTCGATGATTAGAATTTGTAGGGCGTCTTGTACGGCAAAGCCTTGTAATTCGCGGTGACTTGTGGCGTCGAGACGATTGACGTTTTTACTTAATCGACGGGCGATAAATACGACACAAGCCACGACCACCCCGCCAGCGAGTATTTCAAAAAAATTGATAATTACCGGGTAAAGATTTCCCAAAAATGGAGCGAAAATTCGATGCGTTCCGAGGATTCCGTCGAGGATTATTTCAAGAATTTCGATGTTGATCAGGATGAATCCAAGGTAAATCAATAGGTGCATTACCCCCACAAAAGGTTTCTCAAACATCTTCTTTTGTCCCAATGCGAGCAATAGAACACGTTTCCAGCGTTCCTTTGAATTTGTAATGTGTATGGGTTTTGCTAGGTGTATGGTTTTAGCAATTTGCCTAAAACGCCTGGCAATCAGATAGCCCATGGCTAGTAGGATGGTGATGAAGCTTATTTGAGTCATGTTGATCGTGTTCGGGGGTAAACGCTGCCGGGGTCTGCGACCCCGGCAGCGTTACCAAAATCCATCACCAAACTACCTCAAATTCGTGAGAGAAAAAAATCAAAATCATGATAATTTTTATCTATTTATTTCAATCAAGTGAAAAGCCTTATTCCGAATTTCAATGAAAAAAAAAGATGAAAAATTTCACAGAACCACTAATCGAAAATAAAGTATTCCATATCTATACCCGCGGTATTGATAAAAAACCCATATTTCTTTCGGACAAACATTACAGATCATTTCTCTGGAAGTACCAGAAGAAGGTTAGTCCCTATGTAGACACCTATGCTTTCTGCTTATTAGGCAATCATTTTCATTTGCTTGTCCGCATTAAAACCTATGAAGAAATTGATAAACTGACTGACCTAAAACTTCTACCTAAACCTAAGGGGCGGGTAGGGCTATTCATTAGTCGAACATTAGGGAATATCATGAACTCACACGCACAAATGTTCAATCGGGCAACAGATCGAACTGGCGGATTATTTGAATCACCTTTCAGAAGGAAGCCTGTAGAATCCTTAATCTACCTGACGCATTTAATCAAATACATCCATTTAAACCCAGTAAAGCATGAAATTTATGGAAACTATGAATTCTACCCATACTCGTCATACCACGAGTATTTAAAATTTAAACCTAGAATTATCAACAAAAAAGAAGGACTAAACTTTTTTGGTAACCAGGCGATATTTGAAAAATTCCACGAGACGGATACTTCCTCTGAAGAAAAAATATCCAAGTTATTGATAGAATAATTTCGAATATAAGTCGTTTGAGCGGTAACGCTGCCGGGGTCTGCGACCCCGGCAGCGTTTACCCTACATCTCCTTCTTTAAAAACCTTCCCGTATCACTCCCCTTCACCTTACAAATCTCCTCAGGAGTACCCGAAGCAACCAATTTACCCCCTGCATTACCTCCTTCAGGACCCATATCAATCACATAATCCGATACTTTAACCACATCCAAATTATGCTCAATAATCAAGACCGTATTACCCTTATCCACCAACTTCTGTAAAACATCTAACAACAACTTCACATCCTGAAAATGCAATCCGGTCGTAGGCTCATCCAATACATACAAGGTCTTGCCCGTATCCTTTTTGGACAATTCCTCTGCCAGCTTCACCCGTTGAGCCTCTCCCCCCGACAAAGTCGTAGCGTGTTGACCTAAATTAATATACCCCAATCCAACTTCCGCTAAAGTTTGAACCCGGCGATGAATCCGAGGCTGGTGTTCAAAAAACTCCAATGCTTGCTCCACCGTCATATCAAGCACATCAGAAATTGACTTGCCTTTGAAACGAACTTCTAGTGTCTCCCGATTAAATCGCTTTCCCTTGCACGTTTCACACTCGACCAAAACATCTGGCAAAAACTCCATCTCAATCTTCTTCCGACCCGCACCTTCACAATCCTCACAACGACCACCTTTCACATTAAAACTAAATCGGCCAGCCTTGTAACCTCGAATCTTCGATTCCGGCAACTCACAATACAAGGCACGAATATCCGTGTACATATTCGTATATGTAGCAGGATTCGAACGCGGCGTACGCCCAATCGGGGACTGATCGACCTCAATAATCTTATCGATATGTTCTAAACCCGTAATCGATTTGAATGGCAATGGATCTCGTTTAGAACGATCAAAATGTTGCTTCAATTTCAACACCAAGGTATCATGTATCAATGTCGATTTCCCAGATCCCGAAACGCCAGTCACCGTAATGAATTTACCTAACGGAAACGAAACCGAAACACCCTTTAAATTATTCCCAGACGCTCCTTTCAATTCGATCGCGTGGCCATTGCCAGAACGACGAACCGCTGGCGCCTTAATCGCCAATGTACCATTCAAAAACTGCGCAGTCGGCGTGCCTAATTTCACAAAATCCGCAGGTGTACCTGACCCAATCACCTGTCCGCCATGTCGGCCAGCACCCGGTCCAATATCTAAAATATAATCCGACTCCAGCATCATATCCTTATCATGCTCGACGACCAATACCGAATTACCCAAATCGCGCAAATCCTTTAAGGCCTGAATCAACTTCTCATTATCCCGCTGGTGTAATCCAATGGAAGGCTCATCCATGATGTAAAGCACACCAACCAATTGCGTTCCTATTTGAGTAGCTAACCGAATTCGTTGGGATTCCCCACCTGACAAAGTCTTCATCGGGCGGTCCAAGGTCAAATAAGTCAAACCGATTTGGGTCAAAAAAGAAACTCGCTTCCGAATCTCTTTCAATACTTCTGCCCCAATTTGTAATTGACGTTCCGAGATGCGCGAATCCACATCCGCTAGCCAAAGCGAAAGCTCGGCAATATCCATTTGGGCTAATTCCCCAATGTGCTTTCCATCTATCTTAAAATGCAATGCCTCTTTTTTCAAACGATAGCCCTTGCACTCCGGACATGCTTTAATGACTAAAAAATCCCGTAACCAATCTTGCGTCTTCTCCGACCCACTCTCCTGCTGACGCTTTAAGAAATTAATAATCCCATCATATTTAGAATTCCAATCAGAACCCACATATTTCTTCGAGGGTACCGGAACTGGCTCGTCTGTACCATACAGCATCACTTCAACCGCCTCTCTTGGGAACTTGGCAATCGGCGTAGACAAACTTACCTGATAAGGCTTAAGCAACACTTCCAACTGCTTAAAAATCCACAATTCTCGGTATTCACCAATCGGAGCAATAGCCCCGCGTAAAATACTTAAGGATGTATCTGGTATAACAGATTCCTCCGTAATTTCTTCGACAACGCCTAAGCCAGAACAGCAAGGACAAGCACCATAAGGACTGTTAAAAGAAAAGGTATTTGGCGCAGGCTCATCGTAAGATAAACCCGTCTTCGGATCCATTAAGGTTTGTGAAAAATAGTGCAACTTATCCGCAGCATCCAAAACGAAAACTTGCCCCTTCCCTACATTCATGGCCGTTTGTAAGCTCTGTGACAAACGTACCCGCTCATCTTCCGTAATCACTAAGCGATCGACCACCACCTCGATATCATGGACCTTAAATCGGTCTAATTGCATTTTGGGCTCGATATCCATCACTTCACCATCCACACGCACTTTGGTGTATCCCCATTTGGCAATTTGAACAAACAATTCGCGGTAATGACCTTTACGACCCTTCACGACCGGTGCTAGTAAAACCACTTTCCCGTTGGCAAACTGGGATAATAAGGTTCCAATGATTTGGTCGACCGACTGCTTCACCATCTTTTCGCCACTCAAATACGAGTAAGCTTCCGAGGCACGTGCATAAAGCAAGCGCAAGAAATCATAAATCTCCGTAACGGTCCCCAGCGTGGATCGGGGATTTTTGGAAGTCGTTTTTTGCTCAATCGAAATTACCGGAGACAAGCCTTCAATCTTATCCACATCCGGACGCTCCATATTGCCCAAAAACGAACGAGCATACGCAGAAAAACTTTCCATGTAGCGACGTTGCCCTTCGGCATAAATCGTATCAAATGCCAAAGAAGACTTCCCGGATCCCGAAATTCCCGTCACGACGACCAATTGATTCCGGGGAATGGAAACATCAATATTTTTCAAATTGTGCTCCCGTGCACCCAATACCTCAATATGTGAAAAACCCGTTAAGTCCATGCCTTTTCCTTAAAATTCAATCCATAAAGGTACAAAAAAAGAGGCTGCCCTTTTCGGGGCAGCCTCAAGAAAAATGAGATTATCTTATTTGT
>Ga0228703_1001123_pt1 | contig 17017 bp, 11 predicted proteins | sample McNCre217_Aug_MG_3_FD_178020 | JGI IMG/M metagenome (GOLD analysis project Ga0228703, IMG submission 178020) | Freshwater microbial communities from McNutts Creek, Athens, Georgia, United States - 29-17_Aug_MG | ecosystem: Environmental > Aquatic > Freshwater > Creek | place: USA: Georgia... | reverse complement strand
CCCAGATGCCGACACTTTGGTGGTGTACGCCAAAACCGAACCCGAACTTGGCGCCCGCGGTGTCACGGCTTTCTTGATTGAAAAAGGCATGCAAGGTTTTAGCATCGCGCAAAAACTCGACAAGTTGGGCATGCGCGGCAGCCACACGGGTGAATTGGTGTTTCACAACGTCGAAGTACCGGAAAGCCATATCTTGGGGGGCTTGAACAACGGTGCCAAAGTGTTGATGAGTGGCCTTGACTACGAGCGTGCGGTGCTGACTGGCGGTCCTTTGGGCATCATGCAATCGGTGATGGACAACGTCATTCCTTACATCCACGACCGCAAACAGTTCGGTCAAAGCATTGGTGAGTTCCAACTCATCCAAGGCAAGGTGGCGGATATGTATACGGTGTTGCAAGCTGCGCGCTCATTTGCCTATACCGTCGCTAAAAACCTAGACATGTTGGGCGTAGAGCATGTACGCCAAGTGCGCAAAGACTGCGCCAGTGTCATTTTGTGGACCGCTGAAAAAGCGACATGGATGGCAGGCGAGGGCGTGCAAATCTTTGGCGGCAACGGATACATCAACGAATACCCGCTCGGCCGTTTGTGGCGCGATGCCAAACTCTATGAAATTGGCGCGGGCACCAGCGAAATCCGCCGCATGTTGATTGGTCGTGAACTGTTCGCTGAAACGCTTTAACCATGCAACACCTCATCTTGCATCACGGTAATTTTTTAAAAGCTTTGTGCTTTCAAATGAAACCAGTGATGTTTTTACAAACTTGAAAGATTCGGAAAATGGCTTCCAGCCTGCAACACCTGTTCGATAACAACCGCGCTTGGGCCACGCGCATGGAGCGTGAGCAGCCGGGTTTTTTCTCGGGCCTCACCCACCAACAAACGCCTAAGTATTTGTGGATCGGGTGCTCCGATAGCCGCGTACCTGCGAACCAAATTACTGGCCTAGAACCGGGTGAAGTTTTTGTCCATCGCAATGTCGCCAATGTGGTGGTGCATTCGGACCTCAACGCTTTATCTGTCATTCAATACGCCGTCGATTGCTTGAAGGTGGAGCACATCATGGTGGTCGGACATTACGGGTGTGGCGGCGTGCTCGCTGCAACGCGTGGCATGCGTATTGGTTTGGCAGACAACTGGTTGCGCCATGTGCAAGACGTGCGTTTACGCCATCGCCAACGTCTGAACCATTTGCCCCAAGCCGAGTTAGAAAACACCATGTGTGAAATGAACGTGATTGAACAAGTTGGCAATGTGGCGCTCTCCAACGTCATGCAAGACGCATGGGGGCGTGGTCAAAAAGTCGCGGTCCATGGTTGGGTCTATGGCGTGCACGACGGGTTGGTCAAAGACCTCGGCGTCACCATGAACCACAGCGATGAAGTGGTCAACGTGTTCCGTAACGCTTTCAAGCGCTATCCGCGCGGCGTGTAATTTTCAAAAGTTTTAGGAGACTCTTTTATGTCCAATGCATCTTCAGACCCAGTCGTCATCGTCAGCGCAGCGCGCACACCGATGGGTAGTTTTCAAGGTGACTTCGCCTCGCTGTCGGCGCACGATTTAGGTGGCGTAGCAATACGCGCTGCTGTTGAGCGCGCGGGTGTAAAGCCAGACGCAGTGACCGAAGTCTTGTTTGGCAACTGTTTGATGGCCGGTCAAGGCCAAGCGCCTGCACGCCAAGCTGCGTTCAAAGGCGGTTTGCCCCAAAGCGCTGGCGCGGTCACTTTGTCCAAGATGTGTGGTTCAGGCATGCGCGCCGCCATGTTTGCCCACGACATGTTGTTAGCAGGTTCGCATGATGTGTTGGTGGCTGGTGGCATGGAGAGCATGACCAATGCGCCCTACTTGCTGATGAAAGGCCGTGCAGGCTATCGCATGGGGCACGACAAAGTGTTTGACCACATGATGCTCGATGGTTTGGAAGATGCATATGAAGTCGGTCGCTCGATGGGCACATTCGGCGAAGACTGCGCGGCCAAATACAACTTTAGCCGCGCTGAGCAAGATGCATTCGCTACGGCCAGCGTGGAGCGTGCTAAAGCTACGACCGCTGCAGGCGGCTTCGCCAAAGAAATTGCACCCGTCACCGTCAAAACCCGCGCGGGTGAGACCGTTGTCTCCATTGACGAAGGCCCTGGCAAAGTCAAGCTCGACAAAATCACCAGCTTAAAACCTGCGTTCAAAAAAGACGGCACCATCACCGCCGCTTCGAGTTCATCGATCAATGACGGTGCCGCTGCGATGGTGTTGATGCGCCAGAGTACCGCGACTAAATTAGGTTGCAAGCCTTTGGCTCGCATCGTGAGCCATGCCACCCACGCCCAAGCGCCAGAGTGGTTTGCAATAGCACCTGTGGGCGCCACGCAAAAAGCGCTTGCCAAAGCAGGCTGGCAAGTCAAAGATGTAGACCTTTGGGAAGTGAATGAAGCGTTTGCTGTGGTGCCAATGGCTCTGATGAAAGAACTCAACGTGTCGCATGACAAAGTGAATGTGAACGGTGGTGCATGTGCCTTAGGTCATCCTATCGGTGCGTCAGGTGCCCGCATCTTGGTGACCTTGATCCACGCCTTGCAAGCGCGCGGCTTGAAAAAAGGACTCGCCACTTTGTGCATCGGTGGCGGCGAAGGCACGGCCATGGCGATTGAATTGATGTAAGGATTCGCATGTCTTTGATCCACACACAGGTGCAAGTTCGCAGTGCTGAGGCGGTTGCCAATGCCGCCGCGATGCAAGCAGCAGTCGACGATTTGCGTTTGCAAATTCAAAGCGTTGCCAATGGCGGCGGAGAGTCTGCCCGCGCCAAACATGTAGGCCGTGGCAAATTGCTACCGCGTGACCGTGTGCAGATGTTGCTCGATCCCGGCACGCCATTTTTAGAACTGAGTCCTTTAGCTGCTTATGGCATGTACAACGGCGATGCGCCGGGCGCAGGTGTGATCACGGGTATTGGCCGTGTCAGTGGTGTCGACTGCCTCATCGTGTGTAACGACGCAACTGTTAAAGGCGGCACCTACTATCCGATGACCGTCAAAAAGCATGTGCGTGCGCAAGAAATTGCGCAACAAAATAATTTGCCTTGTATTTACTTGGTCGATTCAGGCGGTGCGAACTTGCCTAACCAAGACGATGTGTTTCCAGACCGTGACCACTTTGGCCGTATCTTCTACAACCAAGCCAATATGAGCGCGCAAGGTTTGTCGCAAATTGCAGTCGTGATGGGCAGTTGCACAGCGGGCGGTGCGTATGTGCCTGCGATGAGCGATGAGACCATCATTGTGAAAAACCAAGGCACCATTTTCTTAGGTGGCCCACCCTTGGTGAAAGCGGCGATTGGTGAAATTGTGTCTGCTGAAGACTTGGGTGGCGGCGATGTGCACACCCGTTTATCTGGCGTGGCAGACCATTTGGCCGATAACGATGCCCATGCCATTGCGCTGGCGCGTGAAGCCGTTGCGCGACTCAATCGCAAAAAAGTTGTCCATACTGCGTTGGCTAGCCCAAGGCCTCCGCTGTATGACCCCAAAGAAATTTACAGCGTGATCCCTGCAGACACGCGCAAGCCGTATGACGTGCGCGACATCATCGCCCGTATCGTCGATGGCTCTGAAATGCACGAGTTCAAACCACGTTTTGGTGCGACCTTGGTCTGTGGTTTTGCGCATATCGAAGGCATGCCCGTGGGCATCATTGCCAACAACGGCGTGTTGTTCAGCGAGTCTGCGCAAAAAGGCGCTCACTTTATTGAGTTGTGTTGCCAACGCAAAATTCCATTGGTGTTTTTGCAAAACATCACTGGCTTTATGGTTGGTCGTAAATACGAAAACGAAGGCATTGCCCGGCATGGCGCCAAGATGGTGACGGCTGTGGCAACTGCGCAAGTCCCTAAATTCACCATCATCATTGGCGGCAGTTATGGCGCTGGTAACTACGGCATGTGTGGCCGCGCTTTTAACCCGCGCTTTTTATGGATGTGGCCCAACGCGCGTATTTGCGTGATGGGTGGCGAGCAAGCCGCCAGTGTGTTGGCGACAGTGCGTCGTGATGGCATTGAAGCCAAAGGCGGTACCTGGAGCAAAGAAGAAGAGGCGGCATTCAAACAACCTTTGCTCGACCAGTTTGGCCATCAGTCGCATCCGTATTACGCCAGTGCCCGCTTGTGGGATGACGGCGTGATTGACCCAGCAGACACGCGCCGTGTTTTGGCCTTAGGACTCTCTGCTACTTTGAATGCACCTATTGCTGACACGCGCTTTGGTGTTTTCCGTATGTAGATTGCAAACAGGATTTGCAGTTTTCATCCCATAACCCATACGACGATCCCTCCATTCTTTGATGACATGAGTACCACCATGAACCACATCTACCACTTGCCTGAACACCAAACCCTGCGTGACCAAGTACAACGCTTTATCGACCGTGAAGTCGAGCCCCATGCGATGGCGTGGGAGCATGCGGGCAGCGTGCCGCGCGATGTTTTAAAGCGTATGGGCGACGCTGGTTTTTTTGGTTTGATGTACGAGAGTGAATACGGCGGGGCAGAAGCCGATGCATTGACCAATTTGGTATTTGCAGAGGCACTGTCGCAATCTACTTTTGCGGGCTTCATCATCACCGTGTTGGTCCACACAGATATGGCGAGCCCCCATTTGCACCATGCGGGTACTGCGGCGCAAAAAGCCAAGTATTTGCCCGACGTGATTGCTGGCAAAACTATTACGGCTGTGGGCATCACCGAGCCAGGCGCTGGCTCAGACGTCGCAGGCATTCGCACCACGGCCAAACGCGACGGTGATGGTTGGGTGCTCAATGGCAGCAAAATTTTCATCACTAACGGTGTCAATGCCAATCTGTATTTCATCGCTGCGAAAACGGGAACGGGCCGTCACCAAATGTCCATGTTCATCGTAGAAAAAGGCACGCCCGGTTTCAGCGTAGGCCGTTCTTTAGACAAAACAGGTTGGTTGAGCTCTGACACCGCAGAGCTGGTGTTAGACAACGTGCGTTTAGGACCAGAAGCTTTGTTGGGCGAAGTCGACAAAGGCTTTTATTCGGTGATGAAAAATTTCCAAACCGAACGCATTGCTTTAGGGGCAATGGCCGTTGGACATTGCCAACGCGCGCTGCAACTTACCTTGGACTATGTGCGCCAACGCCAAGCCTTTGGTAAATCCTTGTGGGACATGCAACACATTCGCCAAAAGCTATCGATGTTTGACGCCAAAACACGCGCACTTCGCCAGTTTATGTACCACTGCGCATGGTCTGTTACGCAAGGCCATGACATCGTGCAAGAAGTTTCTATGCTCAAGGCCTTGAGCGGTGAGTTGGTTAACGAAGTGGTCGGTGGATGCCAGCAATTTTGGGGTGGAATGGGCTATATGCGTGAAGCACCTATTGAGCGTTTGTGGCGTGATGCACGCGTGCTTGCTATCGGCGGCGGCGCTACTGAAGTGATGTTGGAAGAAGTGGCAAAACGTTACTGAAGCGTTACTGATATGCAAAACCCCACCACGCTAGAACTTCGCCATCCCAGCCCTTATTGTGTAGAGGTGTGGCTGAACCGTCCAGATGTGCGCAATGCTTTTAACGAGACGGTGATCGCAGAACTCACACAAGTGTTTCAAGACATCGCCCGCAATGACCAACTGCGCGTCGTGGTCTTGGCTGCGCGCGGCAAAGCTTTTTGTGCAGGGGCAGACTTGAACTGGATGCAAGCCATGTCTGGTTATAGCTGGGACCAAAACCGCGCCGATGCCCAACAACTGGCCGACATGCTGTGGACATTGGACCAATGCCCCGTGCCCATCGTTGGCCGTGTGCAAGGCGACTGTTATGCCGGCGGTATGGGTCTAGCCTCTGTCTGTGATGTATTGGTGGCGGTAGACACGATGCAGTTTTGTTTGTCGGAAGCCCGACTTGGATTGATGCCTGCGACCATCAGTCCCTATGTCGTTCGCGCGATGGGTGTACAAGCTTCGCGCAGATATTTTGTAACTGCCGAGCGCTTCTCTGCGCAGCAAGCTTTTGCGATGGGTATGGTGCACGAAGTTTGCACGGCAGAACAACTCGATAGCGTCGTCGCACAGCACGTGAGTCAGTTAGTGGCGAATGGTCCCCAAGCGGTTCGCTTGTGCAAACAACTGGTGCGCGATGTAGCCAACGTTCCTAATACGCAAACTTTGCGCGATGAAACTGCGAAACGCATTGCAGACATTCGCGCGAGTGCAGAAGGCAAAGAAGGCTTGCAATCATTCTTGAATAAACGACCCCCCAATTGGTTGGTCTGAGGTAGACAACATGTTCCACAAAATCTTGATAGCCAACCGCGGTGAAATTGCTTGCCGTGTTGCAGTCACTGCCAAACGCATGGGTATCCAAACGGTTGCGGTGTATTCGGACGCAGATGCGCATAGCAAACATGTACAAGTGTGCGACCAAGCGGTGCACGTGGGTGGCAGTGCGCCTAAGGACAGCTACTTGCAATGGGAGCGTATTTTGCAAGCGGCCATCGACACGGGTGCACAAGCGGTGCATCCCGGTTATGGTTTTTTAAGTGAGAACGAAGACTTCGCCAAAGCTTGCGCTGCAAAGGGCTTGGTGTTTATTGGGCCGCCTGCATCGGCTATTCAAGCCATGGGTTTGAAAGCGGAATCCAAACAACGCATGCAACAAGCAGGCGTGCCCTTGGTACCGGGTTACCACGGCGCTGACCAAAACCCACAATTGTTGCAACGCGAAGCCGATGCGATGGGTTATCCCGTGCTGATCAAAGCCAGTGCGGGTGGTGGTGGCAAGGGCATGCGTATCGTTGAACAATCGGCTGACTTTGCCGATGCCTTGGCCAGTTGCCAACGCGAAGCCATCAATAGTTTTGGCAATGACGCGGTCTTGGTCGAAAAATATGTGCAGCGTCCGCGCCATATCGAGATTCAAGTTTTTGCAGACACACAAGGCAATTGTGTGTATTTGTTCGAGCGCGATTGCTCGGTCCAACGTCGCCATCAAAAGGTGCTTGAAGAAGCCCCGGCACCTGGCATGACGGAATCACTGCGCAAGCAAATGGGAGAGGCCGCTGTAGCCGCCGCGAAAGCTGTGAACTATGTGGGCGCGGGCACGGTGGAATTCATCGTCGAACAAGCGGCTTACGACAAGCCCGAGTCGATGAAGTTTTATTTCATGGAAATGAACACACGCTTGCAAGTCGAACACCCAGTGACCGAAGCGATCACAGGATTGGACTTGGTTGAGTGGCAATTAAGAGTTGCCAGTGGCGAGCCATTGCCTTTGCAACAAGACCAGTTGCGCATGCACGGCCATGCCATTGAGGCGCGCATTTGCGCGGAGAACCCCGATAACCATTTCTTGCCTTCCACAGGGCTTTTGCAGGTGTATCGCAAACCAAGCGCTACCAGCTTTGAAGTGGCAACGCACGACAGCATAAGTGGTGCGGTGCGTATTGACGACGGCGTGCGTGAAGGTGACAGCATCAGTCCTTTCTATGACTCGATGGTTGCCAAGCTCATCGTCCATGGTGAAACACGTGCGCAAGCCTTGGCTTATCTTGACGCTGCGCTGGCACAAACCCGCATCGTGGGCTTGACCACCAATATGCAGTTTTTGCGGCATATTTTGAAAACAGACTCTTTCAAAACTGCCAAACTCGACACAGCATTGATTACGCGCGAAGAAAAGCATGTGTTCGCACAAGAGCCTTTAGGTTTGCCTTTGACGGTTGCTGCAGTAGTGGCGCACACATTGCAGCAAGAAACCGCTTTGCAAGGAGCGGATCCATTCAGCCAAAGAGACGGTTGGCGCGCGTATGGCGTTACCACGCGACGCTTCGATGTGGTGTTCCATGACCAAGCACACACGGCAGTTTTGATATATGGCGGACAAGACGGATTGCATTTGCAGGTGGGCGATTTGTCAGCAACTCTGGTATGGCGTGTAGATGGGGATGGTTTAAAAATCGAATACGCCCATCACATGGCACGTGTACAAGTATTTATGCAGCACGTAGGTGCGGATGACTTGGCGCACGTTTTTGCGCCACATGGTGCGACACAAATCACGGTGGTAGATATCTTGGCGCATGCCGCGGCGGTGCAAGAAGTAGGTGGTCGATTAACCGCGCCTATGCCTGGCAAAGTGGTGTCGTTTGCTGTCAAAGCGGGAGACAAGGTCAAAGCAGGTCAAGCGCTTGCCGTGATGGAGGCTATGAAAATGGAGCACACCATGGCGGCACCGGCTGATGGCGAAGTATTGGAATTGCTCTACGCACCAGGTGACCAAGTGAACGAAGGCGCTGAGTTATTGAAACTGAAAGTCTAAGACATGCTATTGAATCTTCCTCGCCGCGTGAAATTGATTGACGTCGGCCCACGCGACGGCTTGCAAAATGAAAAGCAACCGGTGCCTGCTGCTATCAAAATCGAATTGGTACAACGCTTGCAAGCCGCTGGTTTGAAAGAAATTGAAGTGACTAGCTTTGTATCGCCCAAGTGGGTGCCGCAAATGGCGGATAACGCAGAGGTCATGGCTGGAATCACGAGGATGGATGGCGTGCGTTATTCAGTGCTCACGCCGAATATGAAAGGCTTTGAATCTGCGCTCCTGTCCAAGCCCGATGAAGTGGTGGTGTTTGGTGCCGCCAGTGAAGCCTTTAGCCAAAAGAATATCAACTGCTCGATTGCAGAAAGCATCGAGCGCTTTGCGCCAGTTGTCAAAGCGGCGCGTGATGCGGGTATCGCAGTGCGTGGCGCGATGAGTTGCACCGTGGGTTGCCCTTACGAAGGCGAGGTGGCGCCAGAGCGTGTCGCATACCTTGCGAGTTTGATGAAAGGCATTGGTGTGCAACGCGTGGATGTGGCTGACACCATTGGTGTCGGTACGCCGCGCAAAGTACAGGCCGCGATGGAAGCTACGCTCAAGCACTATGCGCTCAATGACGTCTCAGGCCATTTTCATGACACCTATGGTCAGGCTTTGGTCAATACGCTCGCTGCATTGCAAATGGGTGTTTGGAATTTTCAATCATCCGTAGCGGGCTTGGGCGGTTGTCCTTACGCCAAAGGCGCAACTGGAAATGTGGCAACAGAAGATGTGGTGTACATGATGCAAGGCATGGGCATTGATACAGGCATCGATCTAGATGCATTGATCGACGCTGGTGTCTTCATTAGCCAAGCTTTGGGGCGCCAACCGAATTCCCTAGTAGCGCGTGCGATATTGAACAAGCGTGCTGGTTAAAAAACAGTCTGTCGCACAATCCGCGTCATGTTGAAAACCCTGTTTAGTCCTAGCCCTTCGGAACTCTCTCCTGTTGCGTTACGTTTGTTAAAGCAAGCCGAACGTGTTTTGCAATCTGACGACGACGAACGCATTAGTTCGCCTTGCATTTCGGTATGCCGCATGTCTGAAAAAACGGGTTTGTGTGAAGGTTGTTTTCGCACACTCGATGAAATCACAGGGTGGGGGCATCGTGCATCCAAAGACAAGCGCGATGTGTGGCAGTTGATCGCGCAACGAGTGCAAGCGCGCCCGCAAGCGTGATCTTCCTGAAAAGCTTTTTATGAACCACATCACTTTTTATCTAGACTTTATTTCGCCTTATGCGTATCTGGCATTTGAAGAATTACCAAAACAGTTGATGGGCATCAGCCATCGGGTGGAGTACCGGCCGATTTTGTTTGGTGCGGTGCTGAACCACCATGGCCATATGGGCCCAGCCGAAATTCCTGGCAAGCGCGAGTGGACATATCGCCAGGTGGTGTGGCAAGGCAAACAAATGGGCATCAAGTTAGACATGCCGCTTGCCCATCCATTCAATCCTTTGTCGCTGTTACGTTTAGCTGTTGCGTGCAGTGACGATGGCGCACCGAACCGTTATGTGTGCGAGACCATTTTTCGCCATGTGTGGCAGGGTGGATATGCAGCCGATGATGCCGGTCGCTTTGCAGAACTCGTAACTGGTTTGGCGCCTAAGCGCGACATGCAAGACGCAGAAGTCAAAAACCAATTGAAAAACAATACAGAACAAGCGATAGCAAAAGGCGTGTTTGGCGTGCCTACATTTGCAATTGACGACAAGCTTTTCTGGGGTTTGGACGCACTTCCGATGTTGCGTCAGTACATAGAAAAAGATCCATTATTTGATGAAGCGGATTGGCAAAGCGTAGATAGCATCAAGACAGGGATTACCCGTAAGTCCTGATTTATCTTTACTTAAATTTCGCCATAGAACGCATTTACTAAGGGTTATCCCTCGCGCAAAAGGACGCTTGTAAGAAGTCCGTCAGTGCCCCTCTTAAGAATCCCGCATCGCATCTCATCACGGGAGCGAACTTTTAGGAGAACACATGTCAACATTAGACGTCGATCGTCCCATGTCCGCGGAAGAAAAGAAGGTTATCTTCGCTTCCTCTTTGGGCACTGTTTTTGAGTGGTACGACTTTTATCTTTATGGTTCATTAGCAGCCATCATTGCCAAGCAATTCTTCAGCGGACTCGATGAAGGCTCAGCTTTCATTTTTGCGCTGTTAGCGTTTGCTGCTGGTTTCATCGTCCGTCCTTTCGGTGCGATTTTCTTTGGCCGCTTGGGCGACATGATTGGTCGTAAGTACACCTTCTTGGTGACGATTTTGATCATGGGTCTGTCGACCTTTGTTGTGGGTATCTTGCCTAACTATGCAAGCATTGGTGTGGCAGCGCCTGTCATTCTGATTTCACTGCGTCTACTCCAAGGTTTGGCTTTGGGTGGCGAGTACGGTGGCGCTGCAACCTATGTCGCAGAGCACTCACCGCACGACAAGCGTGGTGCTTACACCTCTTGGATTCAAACCACTGCAACTTTGGGATTGTTCCTATCGTTGATGGTGATTTTGGGAACACGTACTGCGATCGGTGAAGCTGCATTCGCTGATTGGGGATGGCGTGTTCCGTTCATCGTGTCGATTGCTTTGTTGGCCGTCTCGGTCTACATCCGTTTGTCAATGAACGAATCACCTGCGTTTGCAAAGATGAAAGCAGAAGGCAAAACCTCTAAGGCACCTTTGTCTGAATCTTTCGGCGAATGGAAAAACCTCAAGATCGTGATCTTGGCTTTGATCGGCTTGACGGCTGGTCAAGCTGTGGTTTGGTATTCAGGCCAGTTCTATGCTTTGTTCTTCTTGACGCAAGCATTGAAAGTGGACGGCGCAACCGCCAACATTTTGGTGGCGATTTCTTTGTTGATCGGTACACCGTTCTTCATCGTCTTCGGTTCGCTGTCTGACAAGATTGGTCGCAAGCCCATCATCATGTTGGGTTGCTTGTTGGCTGTGTTGACATACTTCCCCGTGTTTGAAGCACTCACGAAGTCTGCTAACCCTGACCTCTACGAAGCTCAGCAAAAGAACAAAGTGACTGTCACTGCTGATATCTCTGAGTGTTCATTCCAGTTCAACCCAACTGGTACGGTCAAGTTCACTAGCTCATGCGATATCGCCAAGCAAGTGTTGGCATCTAGCTCTGTGAGTTATGAAAACATTCCTGCAGCCGCTGGCACCCCCGCCACCATCAAAATTGGCGAGACTGAAATTGCTAGCTATAGCGCTAAAGGTCTTTCTGGCGATGAATCCAAAGCGAAGTCCGCTGAATTCAAGAAGGCAGTTGGCGATGCTTTGAAAGAAGCTGGCTACCCAGCCAAGGCCGATCCTGAGAAGGTCGACAAAGTTAAGGTCACCATCATCCTGACTTACTTGGTCATCTTGGTCACCATGGTCTATGGTCCTATCGCTGCGATGTTGGTGGAAATGTTCCCCACACGTATCCGTTACACCTCTATGTCTTTGCCTTATCACATCGGTAATGGCTGGTTCGGTGGTTTGTTACCAACGACTGCATTTGCGATCGTGGCGCAAACCGGCAATATGTACAACGGCTTGTGGTACCCCATCATCATTGCGGGTATGACATTCGTGATCGGCATGTTGTTCGTCAAAGAAACCAAGGACGTGGATATTTACGCCCACGATTGATATGCTGAAAATTCTTTTAGGCTTTGTGATCTTTGCGGCCTTGGCGATGTTTGTCATCCTCAAGGGCGGTAGTAGTTTGGACATGGGGGGCGAAAAGCATGGCGAAGACGCCACGCAAGCAGCCCCTGCAGAAGCAGCCTCGGCTGCAGCTGCCCCAGCTTCAGATGCTTCTGCAGCAAAATAAGCATTAGCTTTTAACCATATGCAAACGCCACGGACTTCGGTTCGTGGCGTTTTGCTTTGTGTCGTTCTTTGTGTGAGTTGCTGAATTAATAAGCAAAACCCTTGTGACAACCCATGTGAGTGGGACTCCCTAGAATATTGGGCACACTTCAGAGAGCCCCGCCATGTCAGGCACTATTCGTATCCGTGGCGCACGCCAGCACAACCTTAAAAACCTTGATCTAGATATCCGTACAGGCGAGTTGACGGTGGTCACAGGCCCCAGCGGTTCTGGCAAATCCAGTTTGGTCTTTGACACTTTGTATGCCGAGGGTCAGCGACGTTATGTAGAAACCTTCAGCGCCTACGCCAGACAGTTCTTAGACCGTATGGACCGACCTGCGGTCGACAAAGTCGAAGGCGTTCCTCCTGCGATTGCGATTGACCAAACCAATCCGGTGCGCAGTTCACGATCTACCGTGGGCACGATGACAGAAATCAACGACCACTTGAAGTTGTTGGTGGCCAGAAGTGGACAGTTATTCGACAGCCAAACCGCGCAAGCCGTTCAGCACGATACGCCACAAACTATTTATGCAGAACTGCAACGTCGCAGTGCTGTGTTGTCGTCGGATGCGAGACTGATATTCACTTTCCCCGTGGAATTGCCCGCGAACACTACAGCACAAGAAGTCGAGCAATGGTTAAGCGCGAGTGGCTTCACCCGCGTGCATGCAGAGCGCGAAGTGGCAACCACCACAGGCCCACGCAAACTCTTAGACGTAGTTGCTGACCGATTTAAAAACAGCAACGCTGAACAAGCCCGTGTACTTGAAGCCATTGAATTGGCTATCAAACGAGGTGGTGGACGGTTGAATGTTTATGTGGAACAGGTTGAGCCAGCAAATAAATTGGGGTCAGAACCCAATTTATCTGCAAAACAATTGGGCTCTGAAAAATTAGGGTCTGACCCCAATTTATTTGCCTCCAGTTCTTCCCCCAATTCAATCTGGCGTTTCTCCACTGGCTTGCATTGCCCCGATAGTGACCGCACTTATGCGAGTCCCATTCCGTCGATGTTTTCATTCAACTCGGCGGTGGGTGCATGCGAAACCTGTCGAGGGTTTGGGCGAGTAATCGGGGTTGACTATGGCTTGGTCATCCCGAACGATAAGCTCACCTTGCGTGCAGGCGCGATCAAAACAATTCAAACTCCTGCATGGAAAGAATGCCAAGACGATTTGATGCGCCATGCTGAGGCCGAAGGTATTCCGCGCGATACGCCTTGGTACAAATTGTCCAAAGAGCATCAAGCGTGGGTCATCGATGGCTCGCCTTTGTGGAAAGGCAAATGGAACCACCAGTGGTATGGCATCAAGCGCTTCTTTGAATATTTGGAAAGCAAGTCGTACAAGATGCACATCCGTGTGCTGCTGTCCAAATACCGCAGTTACACACCCTGCCATGTATGTGCAGGGGCGCGCCTAAAAACAGACAGTTTGCTGTGGCGTATTGGCTCTAAAGAAAATGCCGATGCTGTCATGCAGCCTTCGCAACGCTTCATGCCGCAAGGTGTGCAGTGGACGCGTCAACAATTAGAAGCCTTACCAGGTTTGTGTTTGCATGATTTGATGTGTTTGTCGATTGACAAATTGCATAAATTTTTCAACGCCATGCAAATCGATGTGCAAGGCCAAGATGCGCAGGCTTTGCATTTGTTGATGGAAGAAATTCGTACACGCTTGAAATATTTAAACGATGTAGGTATTGGTTACTTAACTCTCGATCGCCAAAGCCGTACCTTGAGTGGCGGCGAGGTGCAGCGCATAAACCTCACGACGGCCTTGGGTACATCCTTAGTAAACACTTTGTTTGTGCTGGACGAGCCCAGCATTGGTTTGCATCCCAGAGATATGAACCGTATCAACGAAGCGATGGTGCGATTACGCGATGCTGGCAATACGCTGGTGGTAGTCGAGCATGATCCAGCCGTCATGCTGTGTGCAGATCGCATCTTAGATATGGGCCCAGGACCTGGCGTGCGTGGTGGTTCGATCGTGTTTGACGGAACACCAGAAGCCTTGAAATCTGCAGACACTTTGACGGGCGCTTATTTGGGCGCACGCAAAACGATCGGACTCGGATTAAAGCGCTTGGTGACAGACCACACAACGCGTTTGATATTAGAAGGCGCGCGCGAACACAACCTCAAAAACTTAGCCATCGAATTTCCCTTGCAGCGTTTGGTCTGTGTGACGGGTGTCAGCGGTTCTGGCAAGTCCACCTTGATACAAGACATCTTGACGCCAGCCTTGTTGCGTCAATTTGGAAAAGCGACCGAAACACCGGGCGTGCACGATCGCCTATTAGGCGCTGACCATTTGAGTGATGTCGTATTCGTAGACCAATCTCCCATAGGCAAAACCGCACGTTCCAACCCCGCAAGCTATGTGGGCGCATGGGATGCAGTCAGAGAAATATTCGCCACAGCGCCTCTGTCGCAACAACGCGGATACACCGCATCCAAATTCAGCTTCAACGGTGGCGAAGGTAGATGTCCCACTTGTGGCGGCTCTGGTTTCGAGCACGTAGAAATGCAATTCCTTAGCGACGTGTATTTGCGTTGCCAAGACTGCAATGGGCAACGCTATCGGCCGGAAATTTTGGAAGTCAGGATTGAGCGAGTAATTGGGGTCAGATCCCAATTAAGTCAATTGAATCAATTGGGGTCTGACCCCAATTACTCCTCCGACTCCCCAACTGTCTTCTTAAACGTCGCTGATGTCCTGGAACTCACCGTTGGCGAGGCACTAGAAATCTTTGCCAACGACAGAGACGTTGTACGCGCCCTGCAACCGATTGTGGATGTTGGGTTGGACTATGTGAAGTTAGGTCAACCTGTCCCCACCTTAAGCGGAGGCGAAGCACAGCGATTGAAGTTGGCAGGTTTCTTGGCGGATGCCGCGAAAGCTAAAACATCTAGCAAGCAGAACTTGGCTAAAAAAGGTGTGTTGTTCTTATTTGATGAACCCACTACTGGTTTGCACTTCGATGACATTGCCAAGCTGATGCGCGCCATGCGACGCTTGCTTGAAGACGGAAATTCCTTGATCGTGATCGAGCACAACTTAGACGTTATCCGAGCCAGCGATTGGTTGATCGATTTAGGTCCAGAAGGTGGAGATGCCGGGGGCTATCTCGTGACAGAAGGACCACCTGAAGAAGTCAGATTGCATCCAACATCGCATACGGCTAGAGCTTTGCGCGATTACGCCCAGAGCATGGGCATTGAATATGCAGTGGATCCCACAAAAGCCAGTGCAGGTAAAAAAGTCAAAGACGATGCAGGCACCTACTTGGCCGAACGCATCAATGCGATTCAAATTATCAACGCCAAAGAACACAACCTCAAAAACCTGAGCGTGAATATTCCGCGCGGTAAATTCAACGTGATTACTGGTGTGTCGGGCTCAGGCAAATCAACATTGGCTTTTGATATTTTGTTCAACGAAGGCCAGCGCCGTTATTTGGAAAGCTTGAACGCCTACGCGCGCAGCATCGTGCAACCGGCAGGGCGACCTGAAGTGGATGCGGTTTACGGTATTCCCCCGACCGTAGCGATTGAGCAGCGTTTGTCACGCGGCGGCAGAAAGTCTACCGTGGGCACCACCACAGAGGTTTGGCATTTCCTGCGTTTGCTTTTTGTGAAACTTGGCACCCAGCACTGTGTGCATGATGGGGCAGCAGTTGAGCCACAAACGCCAGAGCGCATCATTGCGCAACTCATGCGTGAATTCAAAGGCCAGCATATTGGATTGTTAAGTCCGCTTGTTGTGAACCGCAAAGGTGTTTACACCGAATTGGCAGATTGGGCGCGTCCACGCGGATACACCCACCTTAGGGTAGATGGACACTTCTTGCCCACTACCAATTTCCCACGCATTGATAGATTCAAGGAGCACACCATAGAACTGCCCGTGGCAAGTTTGACGGTGAATGCCGCTAACGAAGCACAATTGCGTAGTTACGTCGCCACTGCCTTAGAACATGGCAAAGGTGTCTTGCATGTATTGAGCCAATTAGATGGACTACGCGAGGCCATGGTGTCTGGATTTGACACACAAAGCATTGGACATCTCGATGTGTATTCCACCAAACGTGCATGCCCTGTGTGCGCCACGTCCTACACCGAACTCGACCCGCGTTTGTTCTCGTACAACAGCAAGCACGGTTGGTGCCCTGATTGTGTAGGTACTGGTGTCAAACTCAGCAAAGACCAACGCAAAGTACTAGACGACTCAGTGCGTGACGACAAAGAAAAAGGTCGCGAACAAACCTTCGCCGAACCCGATGTTGAGGATTTGACAGATACCGCTTGCCCCGCTTGCGAAGGCACACGACTCAACGCCACTGCACGCGCAGTCAAGTTCGCTGGCGTAGGCATCACAGAACTCGCACGCTTGAGCGTTACACAAATACGTAAATGGTGCGATACCGTAGGTCTCAAAGGCCGCGACGCAGAAATCGCCCGCGACCTCTTGCCTGAAATCAAAAGCCGTTTAGAGTTTTTAGAACAAGTCGGTTTGAATTACCTCACGCTTGACCGCGGCGCACCCACATTAAGCGGCGGCGAGGCGCAACGTATCCGCTTAGCTGCGCAATTAGGAAGCAACTTGCAAGGCGTCTGCTATGTATTGGATGAACCCACAATCGGCTTGCACGCGCGCGACAACCAAATCTTGTTAAACGCTTTGCATCTGCTCAGTAGCAAAGGCAATACCTTGGTGGTTGTGGAGCATGACGAAGACACGATTCGTCGCGCAGACCACATCATC
>Ga0228703_1001122_pt1 | contig 17029 bp, 16 predicted proteins | sample McNCre217_Aug_MG_3_FD_178020 | JGI IMG/M metagenome (GOLD analysis project Ga0228703, IMG submission 178020) | Freshwater microbial communities from McNutts Creek, Athens, Georgia, United States - 29-17_Aug_MG | ecosystem: Environmental > Aquatic > Freshwater > Creek | place: USA: Georgia... | reverse complement strand
CCGAGCAATTGCCAGAAATTCAAGCGTGCTGGTAGCTGCCCCAACGGGTGCGGGTAAGACCGTCGTCGGCGAATTCGCAATCTATCTAGCCGTCAGTAGAAACCAGAAGGTTTTCTACACAACACCCATCAAAGCTCTTAGTAATCAAAAATATCTCGAGTTAGTTGATAGATATGGTCAAGAAAATGTTGGAATCCTAACGGGGGATAACAACACCAATTCATCTGCTCCAATAGTGGTTATGACCACAGAGGTTTTGCGCAACATGATTTACGCGAACTCTCTCAATCTGGTCAATCTTGCCTTTGTGATCATGGATGAGGTGCATTACCTAGCCGATCGATTTAGGGGAGCGGTTTGGGAAGAGGTAATCCTCCACCTTCCCAAAGATGTCAAACTTGTATCGCTAAGCGCAACTGTATCCAACGCAGAAGAGTTCGGTGCCTGGCTCGATGAGGTTAGGGGCACTACGGAAATTATTGTTTCGGAGAAGCGACCTGTTCCATTGAATCAGCATGTTCTTTTCGGGAATGAATTGATTGACCTGTTCGAAAATTCAGACGTTGATTCCAGAGTGAATGAAGAATTAGCGAGTAAACATGCTGCAAAACTTAGAACTCCAGCGGTCAGGGGTAACCGACCTGGTCGCAGAGTTGGAAGTTTTCACAATGAGCCCAAGATACCCAAGCTTACAAAGCCCGAAGTAATTGAAAAACTCAATGAAAACGGGTTACTTCCTGCAATTTTCTTCATTTTTTCTCGAGTAGCCTGCGATGCCGCTGTAAAAGCCTGCCAAAATGCCAATCTGAGGCTCACGAACGCTGAAGAGCGAAAAGAAATCCGAAGGATTGTTGAAGAACGTTGCATAAACATTGCCGATGAAGACCTTCAAACTCTGGGTTACTTCGACTGGCTGGCGAACCTAGAGCGGGGAATTGCTGCTCACCACGCAGGTATGCTCCCTGCATTCAAAGAGGTAGTTGAGGATTTATTCCTTCGACGCCTTGTCAGAGTTGTTTTCGCCACCGAAACATTAGCTCTGGGAATCAACATGCCGGCAAGAACTGTAGTACTCGATCGACTAGACAAGTTCAATGGCGAGGGTCGCGTCCAAATAACTCCGGGGGAGTACACACAACTTACCGGACGAGCTGGACGTCGCGGTATCGACACGGAAGGTCATTCGGTCATTCAATGGGCTGGGAATCTTAATCCAGAGACCGTAGCTGGTTTGGCGTCAAAGAGAACTTACCCTCTCGTGAGTTCGTTTAGACCCACTTACAACATGGCGGTCAACCTAATTTCAGCGTTTTCTAGATCACGTGCGCGTGAGGTTTTGGAAACCTCTTTTGCTCAATTTCAGGCCGATAGGTCGGTAGTGCACTTGGCCAGAACAATTCGTGATCGAGAAATCTCCCTGGATGGTTATGCCAAATCTATGCAATGTCATTTGGGTGATTTCACGTCTTACTCGAAAATTCGGCGTCAAATATCTGATTTTGAGCGAGAAAACTCTGGGAAACGCAACCGAGTCGCACGAGGAAGAGACCTTCGACAGCAATCGGGTAAAAGTGCTTTCGAGAAGGAATTGGCACGACTGAAACACGATATGAAGAACCACCCGTGTCACAGATGTCCGGAGCGGGAGCAACATGCCCGTTGGGGTGAGAGGTGGTGGAAACTTCGACGAGAAACCGATTCGATTATTGATCAAATTGAATCACGTACAAACCAGGTTGCAAAGACTTTCGATCGTATTTGTTCGGTTCTTCTAGAATTTGATTACCTTTCAGACGTTGGCTCGGGCGAATTTTCCGTTACTGAAGCAGGTGAGAGGCTTGCACTACTGTATGGTGAGCGTGATTTGCTTGTTGCTGAGTCACTTCGACTTGGTATCTGGCGGGATTTGGATGCCCCATCGTTGTGCGCAATGGTTGCGGCACTTACATACGAAGCAAGGCATTCCGAAGAGTATGTCTCCCCAAGATTCCCGCGGGGGAATTTTGAAGACACATTCCTAAAGACCCAGGAGCTTTGGAAGTCTTTAGAATTAGCGGCTAAACGAAATAAGTTGCGCACTACGGAGCCACTGGACGCATCGATTTCATATGCTATTCACCGTTGGGTTGCCGGAGCCAAACTGGATAACGTTCTATATGAAGGTGACCTTTTGGTTGGTGACTTCATTCGCTTGTGCAAACAGATTATTGATCTGTTGGAACAAATTTCTAGAGCGGACGAGGGTGTCGTTTCGGAAGTAGCTAACCAAGCCATCGACAAAATGAAGCGAGGGATTGTTGCTTATTCGTTCTACCTTTAGAAGACTTATGTTGGCCATTTTTTCTGGCTCAATTAGCTATTTTGCTTATCCTTCTCCGAATTTCTGGCCAGTTATTTTTTTCGTCGTTGCCGGACTTTATCTGTCGGTTCATGGACTGAGATTTTGGCAATCTCTCCCAATTGGACTCGTTGGAGGTTTCTCTTTCTACGCCAGCCAAATTTATTGGATTAGCCAGTATTTGGGACCTGTACCATTAATCGCCCTGGCAGGTCTAGAAGCCCTTATTTTTTCTATCGCAATGGGTTTCATTGCACTCACCAGCAGGACGGTCTCCAAAAAACTACCCCTTGCAATAATCACCGCTACGGTTTGGACGGGACGTGAGTGGTTAGCAACACATTTCCCCTACGGAGGTTTTCCCTGGAGTCGGGTCGCCATGTCTCAAAGCGACTCTCCACTAGCCAACTGGGTTTCCGTTGGTGGTTTCGGCTTACTTTCCTTTTTAGTTGTTGCTTTGGCCGTCTTTTTTGTTGAAAAAATTCAACCCAAAGATTTCAAATCGTATCTTTCCCCGGCCATATTCGGTTCCCTTGCCTTCGTGATTCCGGTATTGCTAGGTGTTGTTCCCACCGCCCAAATGGGAACTTTGAGAGTTGCGGGCATTCAAGGTAACGCCAATGCAGGGCTTTTTGCTCATGAAGTTCCTGGAACCATTCGCGACAACCACCTAGCAGTTACTCAAAACCTTCTAAGAACAGGCGAAGATTTTGACTTGGTTGTTTGGCCCGAAAATGCTAGCGATAAAGATCCGGCCGCTGACCCAGAAACTGCAGCGATTCTTCAGGATTTGGTTGACAATAAACTTCACAGGCCGCTAATTTTTGGTTCAATAACTTCTTCCGGTGACAAATTGTTTAATAGTTCCAAACTATGGATTCCCGGCAGGGGAGTAGTGGATCAGTACGACAAAAAGCGACCGGTTCCATTTGGTGAATATGTTCCTGATCGCGAGTTTTTTTACAAACTCGCTCCCGATCTCATCGGACTAATCTATCGAGGCTATGAATTTGGAACCCGAGACGGGATTTTCGCAATCGACAAAGCGAAACTCGGCATCCTTATTTGCTTCGAAGAAGCCATTGATGAGGTTCCACGAGATGTTGTGACTGATGGTGCACAGGTACTAATTGCGCAAACTAATAACGCTGACTTTGGCCACAGCGATGAGAGCGTCCAGCAGTTGGCGATTGCAAGGTTGAGGGCGATTGAAACAGGCAGAGCGATTGTCAACATTTCTACGGTTGGGCCGTCGGCAATAATTGACCGAAATGGGAATGTGCTTGATGCAACCAAGAGTTATGTACCCGACTTTGTAATTGCAGATGTACCTAAATACTCGGACTTGACCCTGACAATGCGTGGAGGTTGGCTGTTTGATCCAATAACTGCCGCAGGCGCAGCAATTTGGTGTGTCTGGTTAGTTATCGATAATCGGAGAAAAACTACAAAGCTCTAATTGCTGGTCTTGGCTGCAGCGCGACGAGCTCGGATGTCTTCGAGGCGCTCCTGAAGGATTTCGTCTAGTTCTTCAATCGAACGACGTTCCAAAAGCATTTCCCAGTGGGTACGAGCCACTTTCTCGTCGCTGTCGTCAAGCTCAACGGTGTTGCCATCTGCCAGTAGTGTTGCTTGGGCGCCACAAGCCTTACACTGCCAAGTCTGAGGCAGGTCTGCCTCGGCAGCAAAAATCATCTCGGTCTCGTGGTTTTCAGGACAACGATAGATGTGCTTGTTGCGCTCTGCTAGTACAACGCCAGCCTCAGACTCCAGGCTTTGGGTTCCCAAGCGCATACCACGCATTGTCTGTTGTGCCATTGTTTCCTCTTTCGTTGGCTCTGTACTTGTTACATCAACAAATTTCCGAGCTAAGTTATTTCGATTCGATCTGCCCTAAAGCGTTCGTACATCATTTTACTCTGGTCAGTGACAATTCCTCTGGCACCCATCCGATGCAGTTGCAAAGCTTGTTGGTATTCGTTAATCGTCCAGAAATGCACCTCAACGCCGAGCTGACTTACCGCTTTTATAAAACCTTGATTATCAAAGCGGACTAAGCCAAAACGGACCGGGATTTGGATAGCTTGAATGGAATCACAAAGTCTTTTGAAAAGCGCTTCAAGCCGGAGCTTGTAGGTAATCCAGATCATTAAGAGGGTTATCGCATCTGCTGAGGTTGCTACATGCGGTAAGAGTTCTAAAGCCCGCAGACGTCGACGGCGGGAGAAAGAGGATACTAATACGCGGTCTTGTGCTTTTGTATTCCTAATCGCTTCAATTCCCGGTGCTACAGCTTCATCAGATTTGAAATCAATGTTGAATTTCAAATTTGGAAAGCGAACCAAAATTTCGAGCAAAGTAGGGACTTGAAAACCCTTATCCGAGGCAAGAGACTGCAACTGGTGCAAAGATAATTCTGAAATTTTTTGGTTTACTCCAAGAATTCTCACGGCATCTTTATCATGAAAAATTACGGCAGCCCCATCGGCCGTTGCCTGAATGTCGGTTTCCATGAAAACTAGGCCATTTTTGCTGGCAAATTCGAAAGCTTTGTAAGTATTTTCGATTGCACCGCCCTCGGTTGAACCCCTATGAGCAAAAATCCGGAAATTAGCAGGGGAGAGGTATGGCATAACGTCTCTACTTCCTTGTCCGTTTAGGCTAAGCATATGCCCAATCAATCTATTAAAACTTTCTTGTTTCGCTTTACCAAGCTGAACATTGGGCTATTTATCTACGGGCTTGGAATTGCCATGCTGGTTCATGCAAACATTGGTATCCCGCCCTGGGATGTTTTTGCACAGGGTATTTCTAAGCAAACTGGAATGTCATTCGGTTGGGCAACAGTAACTGTAAGTGTGATTGTCTTGGTTTGCTGGTTGCCGCTTAGACAAAAATATGGCATTGGAACCGTTCTAAACGGCCTCCTTATTGGAGTCTGGTGTGATGTTTGGACTCCTTGGTTACCTACTTTTGGCGAGTATTGGCAGCATCTTGCAGAGTTCATTCTGGCGATGTTGATTGTGGCAACTGCCACTGGTATGTACATCAGTTCGCATCTTGGTAAAGGCCCTAGAGACGGCATCATGGTTGGAACTGCTGAACTTCTCGGGTGGCCATTCTGGATTGTAAGAACGATATTTGAGGCTACCGTCCTAATTATCGGTTGGACAATGGGTGGAAATGTTCGCGAGGGAACTCTCATTTTCGCGGTCTGTATCGGATACCTGATGCAAACCTCAATGAAGTTGTTCGGCGTTCCGACGGGCAAGAGAAAATGACAACCCCTGGAGAACATCGCGAAACCGCCAGAGTGCTTCTAAGTAACTCTCTCGGGCAATATTTCTTTCTACTAACTCATTTCGATCCAGAGGTTTCGCTACCTCCTAGATGGATTACACCTGGTGGAGGGATTGAGCCTGGTGAAGACATTTTAGAAGCCGCTGTGCGTGAACTTTTCGAAGAAACCGGCATTCGAATAACTACTGAAGAATTAGGGGAAAAGACGTTTGAAATTTGTGGTGAATGGATTTGGAGCGACGGAATAAACTCTCACAGTTACCGAGATCATTTCTTTGAGCTTCGGATTGAGTCTTTTAATTTGGACGATTCATTTTGGACCGAAGATGAGCACCGCGACATTTTGGAACACCGTTGGTGGTATCCAGAAGAACTTTCTAACTCTGGAGCGCTGGTTGGACCTAAAGGGCTGCTAGAACTTCTAATGAACCGATAATGCACATTATGTCAAGTAATGTTTTACGACTGTGTGGCGGACATCCAAGCTGATAGCTTTGCCTCACCCCTGCCATCTTCGAGTGCTTCAGTGACACGAACTAAAGCTTCTTCCAGCCGTTGCGAAACAGCGATGTCAAGATTGGCTGGGTTCTTGGCTAAGTCGTAAGCAACGATTCCGGCTGCTGCGTTCAATTTCACAACATCTGCAATTGGACCTTTAAGAGCCCCCTCAAACAAAGACTTTGCAATGTGGGCATTGTGCTGTGGGTCACCACCAATCAGATCCGCCAATTCTGCCTTCCGGAGACCGACCGACTCTGGGTCAAAAAGAGAATGACGCACCACTCCCCCCGAAACCTCCCAAACATCGCTTATTCCGGTAGTAGTTAGCTCATCTAGGCCATCTGAACCCCGGAACACTAGGGCGGATCTACCACGGTTAGCAACTTCTTGGGCCATCAGAGGTGCAACTGCAAGATTGGCTACACCAAGCGACGTGGCTATTGGCTGCGCAGGATTCGCTAAGGGGCCAAGGAAATTGAAAGTGGTCGGAACACCAAGTTCTCGACGTATCGGTGCTACGTAACGCATGGCCGGGTGAAATACCGGGGCGAAAAAGAAAGTAATCCCAACCTCACGAAACACATCTGCCACCCGTTCCGGTGAAAGATCTAGCCGAATTCCGAGAACCTCAAGCATTTCCGAGGAGCCGGTCTTTCCACTAGCCGACCGCGATCCGTGCTTCATCACAGGAACTCCGGCCGCGGCTGTGAGAATTGCAGCCATAGACGAGATGTTCACGGTACCTACAAGGTCACCCCCGGTGCCAACGATGTCGACCGCGTCGCTACCCGTATCGAGAATGACTGCGTTGCGCAACATGACATCTACAAGACCGGCTAGTTCCTCGACGGTCTCCCCCTTGGATCGAAGCGCCAACATGAACGCACCAACCTGCGCATCACTGGCGTCACCAGCCATGATTTGCGCCATCGACCAGTTCGCCTCAGATCGCTCTAACGACTGCTTATTCAGCAGTTTCCCCAGAATTTCGGCCCAAGAATTAGCAACAGTCATGTCAAGAAGTTTAACCCTCAAAAACGCACAAAAATGCATGCCTGAGTATTGCCTGAGCGTTATGATTTAGTTATGACTGCGACCACAGCTAGTTCCAAACAAATAAATCGCCCAAGTCCAACGTCGGTGGGTACCATCGTCTGGCTAGGAAGTGAAGTTATGTTCTTCGCGGCACTGTTCGCGATGTACTTCAGCCTTCGAACCGCTTCCCCAGAGCTTTGGGCAGCAGAAACTGCAAAACTTAACGTACCTTTTGCACTTACCAACACCCTTATTTTGGTGGCGTCGTCGTTCACCGCTCAGTTTGGTGTGTTCGCCGCAGAGCGCATGCAGCCACGTGCCACCGGAGCCTCACCGATGAAGTGGGGAATGGTCGAATGGTTCCTGGTTTCATACGTCCTTGGTGCAATCTTCGTTTCTGGTCAGGTTTGGGAATACGCGAACCTCATCACTGAAAATGTCGCATTCGATTCCAACTCCTATGCCAGCGCCTTCTACCTAACAACCGGTTTTCACGCACTACACGTAACCGGTGGTTTGATTGCAATGCTCATTGTTGTTGGTCGCACTTTTGCAGCCCGTAAGTTCGGACATGCTGAGGCCACAAGTTCAATCGTTGTTTCTTACTACTGGCACTTCGTTGACGTTGTGTGGGTAGGTCTATTCCTAATCATCTACGTTCTGAAGTAAGCATCGAGAGAAACCTAAAATGGCAATCAAAACAAAGAAGTTCTCACGCAGAAGTCCACTTGCCGCAGCTGCCGTGGTATTGGCTGGCCTACTAGTTAGTGGTGGTTCGTATGTTGCTGCTACTGCAGCAGTTACCGAAACGGCAAAGACTACTGTTGATCAAGCAACTATTGACACCGGTAAGAAGCTATTCCTAGCCAACTGTGCAAGCTGCCACGGTAAGAATGCTGAGGGTACCGCAAATGCCCCAACCCTAATTGGTGTTGGTGCAGCTTCAGTTGACTTTCAGGTAGCCACCGGTCGAATGCCTGCACAGGCTTCTGGCCCACAGGTAGAAGTAAAGCCTGTTCAGTTCAAGCAAGAAGACATCGATGCTCTGGCCGCTTATGTAGCATCGCTCGCTCCTGGTCCGGAAACCCCAACCGACGCTTACCTAGCTAAAAAAGGGAACATTACCCGTGGTGGAGAACTATTCCGAATCAACTGTGCCATGTGTCACAACGCGGTTGGCGCTGGAGGCGCACTAACCCAGGGCAAATACGCACCAAGTTTGCGTAACACCAGCGCAAAGCACATTTACGAAGCGATGGTCACTGGTCCACAGAACATGCCTGTGTTCTCAAACAGCAACCTCTCCCCTGAGGCTAAAACCGACATCATTACTTACCTTCAGTACGTGCAAGAGAACCCTTCAATTGGTGGAAACGAGCTTGGCAACCTTGGTCCAGTTGTAGAAGGCTTGGTTGCCTGGCTACTAATGCTTGGTGGAATCGTACTAATCACTATTTGGCTCGGCGCTAAGTCGAACTAACGGCAGAACAGGAAATTCAAGTGGCTAAGAACTCTAAGGAAGTTGCAAAACACAGCGACGCTCCGGAACACGAGTACGAAACCGGTCTGGCAGTCGTCACCGCTGACAAGCCAAAAGATCCAGGAATTGAACCGCATCGCGTTCGAATGACGGACAAGAGCGTCAAACATGAAAAGGCAGCTGCCCGCCAAGTAGCAATCCTTTTCTTGCTCTCGATCGTAGGTAGCATATTTGCAATCTGGGCTTACTATGCATTCCCATTTGATGACACCAATGCTGGGTCACTAAGAATTAACACCATTTTCTTGGGTCTCGGAATCTCTCTCGGGCTCTTCGGAATTGGTATTGGCGCTGTTCACTGGGCAAAAACCTTGATGCCAGATGCCGAAGTAGCTGAAGAACGGCACATCACTCGCGGTTCAGAGGAAGTTCGCGCCGCAGCCCTCGAAGTGATTCGCTTGGCAGATCAGGAATCTGGCTTCTCTCGCCGAAAGCTAATCCGCCGCAGCCTCTACGGTGCTTTGGCGTTATTCCCAATTCCAGCGATTGTTTTGTTCACAGATTTGGGTCCAAACCCGAAGGATTCTCTTCGTCACACGATGTGGGGAGCCAAAAAGAACACTCGCCTTGTGCGCGACCCAGACGGAACTGCCATCAAGGCATCAGACGTACAGATTGGTTCGGTCTTCCACGTCATTCCAGAAGGTCTTGAGAAACTCGAAGCACCTCACATGCTAAACGAGAAGGCTAAGGCTGCTGTACTTTTGGTGCGCCTCGACCCTACCGAAATTAAGAACGACAAGGAACGTGAGTGGGGCTACGACGGTATTGTTGCCTACTCCAAGATTTGCACTCACGTAGGTTGCCCAGTTGCACTTTATGAACAGCACACTCACCACTTGCTATGTCCGTGCCACCAGTCAACTTTTGACTTGGCAGAAGACTGCAAGGTTGTTTTCGGTCCTGCTAGCCGCCCGCTGCCTCAGCTAAAAATTGAAGTGGACGCAGAAGGCTACTTGATTGCACCTGGCGATTTCGCCGAACCTGTTGGTCCAAGCTTCTGGGAGCGTAAGGCATGAGTAACACAGTAACTACTAAGAAAAAGGGCGGCTTCCTAGCCGGAACTGCAAATTACCTTGACGAGCGCGTCGGTATCGCGGGAATTGTAAAGGAATTTGGTCGCAAGATCTTCCCGGACCACTGGTCTTTCATGCTTGGAGAAGTCGCACTCTACAGCTTCCTGGTGTTGTTGCTCTCGGGTACTTTCTTGACATTCTTCTTCAATCCAACCATGGCAGAAACCACCTATGACGGCGTCTTCGGGCCTTTAAAGGGTGCCCACATGTCGACGGCTTACGCATCGACATTGGACATCTCATTCGAGGTTCGTGGCGGATTGCTAATGCGACAGGTTCACCACTGGGCCGCTCTTCTTTTCGTCGCTGCGGCGGGTCTTCACATGCTTCGAGTGTTTTTCACTGGAGCCTTCCGTAAGCCACGTGAAATCAACTGGGTTGTTGGCTTTATGCTTTTCATCCTCGGCATGGCTGGTGGTTTTACCGGTTACTCGTTGCCAGATGACCTTCTATCCGGAAATGGTTTGCGAATCATCGATGGAATGATTAAGGGTCTACCTTGGATTGGTGCCTACACCTCTTCCCTACTATTCGGCGGAGAGTTCCCTGGCGACCAGATCATTCCTCGCCTTTACAGCTTGCACATCATGATCGTCCCTGCCCTCATCATCGTTTTCTTGGCAGTCCACCTATTCATGGTTGTGATTCACAAGCACACCCATTACTCGGGTGCGGGTAAGAAAGACACAAACGTTGTTGGCTACCCTCTGATGCCGGTTTATGTTGCTAAGGCCGGTGGATTCTTCTTCATCGTCTTCGGTGTGATCATGTTGACGGCATCAATGGTTACCATTAACCCTGTATGGAACTACGGTGGCTACGACCCATCACCGGTTTCGGCTGGAACCCAGCCTGACTGGTACATTGGATTCCTTGATGGTGCACTTCGTCTTGCACCAACCGGTATCGAGACCGTAGTTGGCAACGCCACACTTTCATGGAACATCTTGCTGCCAATGCTTGTCGGAGTTGGCTTCCTCGCCGTAGTTGCTGTCTACCCATTCATTGAGGGTTGGATTACTGGCGACAAGCGTGAACACCACGTTCTCGATCGTCCACGCAACGCCCCAACTCGCACCGCTATTGGTGCTGCTGGAGTAACGTTCTACGCAGTCCTCTGGGCTGGAGCTGGAACCGACCTAATTGCAACTAACTTCAAGATGTCGTTGAACCACGTTCTAACTGCAATGCAGATTCTTCTGTTTGTTGGTCCGGTCATCGCTTACTGGTCAACCAAACGTCTCTGCCTTTCTCTACAGCGTAAAGACCGTGAGATTGTCCTTCACGGACATGAGAGTGGAAGAATTGTTCGACTACCTCACGGTGAGTATGTTGAAATCCATGAGCCTGCAGACGCCTACCAGGTTTGGAAGCTCACCGACTTCAAGGAGTATGCACCTACTTTGGCCCGCCCGAACGCGAAGGGTGTAATCACAGTTCGCGCTCGTATTCGCTCTGCCCTTTCGAAGTTCTTCTTCGAGGACCGCGTGAGCCCAGTAAGCCAAACCGAATTGGAAGCTGCAAAGCACCACGGAGAGCTTCACTAGTCAAACAAGATGGTGAGGCGTTCAGACTTGTTCTGGACGCCTCATTTCTTTTCAATAGCCGTCGATTAGAATTTCGACAAAAGGGATCTGGGAAAATTGAGCAAACTATACTTCCGACACGGAGCAATGAACAGCGGGAAAAGTACCGCACTTTTGCAGGTGGCTTTCAATTATGAAGAGCGTGGTCAAACCGTAGCTTTGGTAAAGCCAGCTGTGGACACCAAAGGTGATAACAAAGTAGTTAGCCGTCTGGGTATGGTTCGTGAAGTTGATTTCTTGGTTTTACCTGAAGATAACTTGCGGAAGCAAATTTCATCACTGAATTCAGATCTAGGTCGAAAAATTGACTGTTTACTGGTCGATGAAGCACAGTTTCTGAGCCGCGACCAGGTTGACCAAGCAATGGAAATTGCGGTTTTGGATGATATTCCCGTACTCGCCTACGGCCTTCGTACCGATTTCCTAACCAACGGCTTCCCTGGAAGTATCCGGCTTTTAGAAATCGCCCACAGCCTTGAAGAACTGAAAACTATCTGCCGTTGTGGAAAGAAAGCCTTATTCAATGCTCGACTGAAAAACGGGAGTTTTGTTTTTGACGGTGATCAGGTGGCGATTGATGGAGATCAGGTAACCTACGAATCTCTATGCCCTAACTGCTACTACGGCAAATTAGGAAAGCGGTAATGCTTAAGACCCTTAAAGAGCTACGGAGCGTTCCACACTTTTATCAGTTGTTCTTTGCTCGAACGATCTCCAATTTCGGCAATGGAATCTCCCCCGTGGCACTTGCTTTCGGAGTTCTTAGTATTGCAGGTGCGGATGCAACTTCACTGTCAATAGTTCAGTTTGCAAGAACACTTCCAATCTTGCTTCTGCTGTTTTTGGGAGGAACACTAGCCGATAAGTTTGGTCGCGCCAAGGTTATGGGGCTGTCAGACATGTGGCTGTCCGCGCTCATTATGATCATCGCCGTTTCTTTTATTCTGCAACAGCCAAGTGTGTTTCTCTTAGTGATTATTGGGCTTGCAGCGGGTTTACTAAACGGAATTTGGTACCCGGCCTTCTCAGGCATGGTACCGATCATCGTTCCATCAGAAAAGCGGCAAGGCGCTAACGCGGCCCTTGGTTTTGGTTCCAACCTAGCCTTCATGCTAGGTACTGTAGCTGGAGGCTTTGTTGTATCGACATTAGGCGTTGGCTACGCACTTGCCATAGATTCTTTAACCTTTCTGATTGCGGGAGCTATGGTCTATCCGCTTAAGAAACTTCCGCAAGCGGGTAGGGCTGAAAATGGTGACAACACAAAGTTCTCACATGAACTGAAACTTGGTTGGCGAGAATTTATCACTCGCAGTTGGCTTGTTTCGGTGGTAATTGGCTTTGCCTTCATAAATGCAACCATCGAAGCCGTATGGGCCGTCTTAGGAGCACTTCAGTCGGAGCAAAAATATAATGGTGCATCCAGTTGGTCAATAATTCTTGGGTGCATGAGCATTGGTTTTCTTTTAGGAACCGTTATCGCGAACCAGTTAAAACCGAAACGCCCGTTGGTTGTGCTAATGCTACTAATGCTCGCCGATCCTTTATTCCTGCTAGTTTTTGGAACCGCCCAGCCGATTTGGGTTGTTTTGATTTCTGCAGTCCTGCTTGGGGTAGCCATGGATGTCTTTTACGTAATGTGGGCAACTGTAGTTCAACAACAGGTACCCGAGGAGTTGTTATCAAGAGTCAACTCCTACGACACATTCGGCTCTTTCCTGTTTGGTCCGCTCGGAATGCTAATTGCCGGACCTTTGGCAATTACTTTCGGAACCCAAACAACCATGCTTGGTGCATCAGGTGTTGCTCTGCTAGCGATTTTGGGAGTTTTGCTTGTTCCAAGTGTTCGCCGTTTGGCAATGAAAATTAGCTAATTTCAATCCAATATCGACGAAGAACTTTTCCTTCGTAATCGACCCTATTTTCTAGAATTCCGCCGTGAGATTCAATTACTTTAATCGACCCAACATTGTCGTCATAGCAGGTTAGTAATACTCGATTCAGACCCCAGTCTTTGGTCAAGCTTAGAGCTTGAGAAAGCATTTGGCTCGCATGTCCTTTGCGCCGAAATTCTGGTCTAACCATGTACCCAATGTGCCCGCCAAAATTCAATAGGAAATCATTCAATTCATGACGGATCGAAATACGTCCAACGATTTGATCTCCGACTTGCGCAATTAGGAAGGTGGCTGGTACGTGTCCGGGTTCTAAATTCAGGCCTTCGGCATGATCTAGAACCCGGTTCAACCATCCTCCGAAATCGTCGGGATTTTCGGAAAATCCATCCAAAAGGAAACCATCATGTCCCTCAGCGTCAAGCTCGCCACGAGCGGCTCGAAGCTCAGCCTCGTCTGAGACTCGAGGTAACCTAAGTTCCAACATGTAGGGAGTACGGGACTTGAACCCGTGACCGACGGATTATGAGTCCGCTGCTCTAACCGGCTGAGCTAACTCCCCTTGCCACAAGAACCAATCCTAGTCGTCGCGCCTGATTCGTTCGAGAATGCGACGCATAGAGCTGCTAAGTTTCTTTCTCGCTCTTTTGCTACGACGTTCAATTGAAAAACGTACATCCGAGAAACTTTCGGAAACGGATCCACGAACACCATCAAGTCTTTCCATTACACCGTTTGTTCCACGTTCAAGAGTTTTGGATCCCTTGCGAACAAGGTCAACCAGAAGCCTTGTAGGCGAAATAGGCGCTTCATAGTCTGGATCGTTATCCAACGTTGTCGAAGTGACTGGAAGCCCCCTGTAGAGGCGTTCATAGACCGCTACAGTCGTGTCAAGGTCGTGAGACCTGGCTAGAACGCTTGAGGCTTTAGAAAACCTTGTGAAGTCAGAATCTGACAAGGCAAACAATTTAGTGATTTTTTCTGCCAAATCAGATGGTGAGTCAGGCTCAAAAAGGAACCCATTTTCAAAATCGTGAACGAGATGCGGGAGCGCCATGGCATTCGCAGCAATAATCGGGCGGCCGGCTGCCATCGCCTCTAGAGTAGCCATCGACTGAAGTTCTTGCACCGATGGCATAACAAAGGCAGAACACTCCCCCATTTTTACCACTACTTCTGGGTCGGAAAGGTCACCGGTGAATACAACTGACTTGGAGATTCCCAATTCGAGTGCAAGTCTTTTGAGGTCTTCGATTTGAGATCCCATTCCAACAATTTCTAGTGAAATACCCAACTCAGAAGGGATTTTTGCCATAGCTTCAAGTAAGACGTAAACGTGTTTTTCTCGATCTAACCGACCAATGTAGATGAGTTTCTTTTTGGCTTTATTGGCCTTAGGTATACCAATGAACCTGTCCAAGTCAACCCCACCGGAAATTGGAAAAACATGTAGACCCTTTACTGAGTTCTCAAGCATTTGGGAGGCCCGTTTTGTCGGTGCGGAAATTGCGTCGGCAATTTTATAAACTCTCGCAGCATCCCGCAGGAGTACCCGAGTGAAAAATTGCGTAATAAATTTTGGCGCATGCACCGTGTTGTTTATCAGGCTCTGAGCATCGATGTGGCTTGTGGCAATTAGGCGTTTATTCAAAGAGGATGCAGCTATTGCAGCGTGATGCCCAACATTTATGTGGGATTGAATATGGACGACATCGGGATTTATCGCTTGAAGTAACCCGGAAATTCGCTTGGTCAAACCAATGGGTAATACAAACCTCTGTGTCGGCTGAAATGGGAGTCGGTAACTTTTCAGACGATGAACAATAAGCGGAGCGCCTTCGTGTTTCTCACGGAAAGTTCCATATAGTTTCGAAGTTGCGGGAGCAATCACGTGTACTTCATAACCGCGATTATGCAAACCTACAGCCAAATTTCTAGCGAAAGTTGCCGTACCATTTCGATCAGGCGCGAATGTATCTGAGGCGATTACAACAGTTAGCTGGTTCATCGTTGAGCCTTCAACTCCGGGTGTACTCGCGACAACATCCAGACCCCGGTAGCAGCCATGGCACCGGTAGAGAGGAACACCAGTGTAATTAGTGGGTTATCTGTAGCATGTGCTGCTTCTCCCAAAACGAAAATGGCAATGATGACTGCCACCATAGGGTCAATCACGGTTAGCCCAGCAATAACCAAATCCGGTGGACCAGATGCATATGCATTCTGGACAAACCAACCTCCCAATGCCATCGCCAAAATCGCAGCAATCAAGCAGACAGTTGTTAGCCAGTCGAAATGAGCCTGTTGAATTCGCTGGATGACAGTCTTAACCAAAGTGGCAAGTAGTCCGTAGAGTAAGCCGGCACCGACAATGAAAGTAAGCGCATTCATTCGCTGCCTCTGAACAAGGAACACTGCTCCAAGTGCTACGAGCAAAACTGCCAGAATCGAAAGAATAATGTAAAGATTCTCGTTGGAAAGCTCATTTTGGTCGGAGCCGATTCCGGTGGCCAAAGCAACAAATGTGGCAATACCTCCAGTGCAGAGGCCAATTGCTAGCCACGTGGCTCTGTTTATTTTCGTCTTGGTAGCCCTCGCATTGAGTAAGGCTGTAATCACTAAAGCCAACGCTCCAATAGGCTGCACCACGATCAGTGGGGCCATAGTTAGTGCAGCAATCTGACAAAGCGCACCAAGCACAAGAAATCCCATTCCACTCAGCCAGCGAGGATTGCGAACCAGTTCTAAGATGTGACCCAAGCCAACACCTTTTTTGGCGCCTTGTTTTTTCACGGAATTTTTCTCAACAGAGTCATTTTGAAATTGAGCTCCGAAGGCGAGAGCAACCGCGGCGAGGAGAGACAAAACGATTGCTATAGCGCGACCCATGTATCTCCTTATCAGTACCCAATAAGACTAACCATTAGAGCCCGATTGAGGCCTGAGGCTAGGTATCATTTCTAGGTGAGCATTAGACCCATTTGTATAGCCGGTGAGCCCGTTCTCCACACCCGCGCATCGGAAGTTACCGTTTTTGATGATGACCTCAAGGCGCTTGTAGCCGACATGTACGAAACTATGGACAAAGCGCCGGGTGTTGGCCTTGCGGCCCCACAAATCGGTATCGGTCTGCGTATTTTTGTTTACAGTTATCAGGATGATGAGGGCAATCCCCTTCGCGGTGAAGTAATCAATCCGGTTATGCAACTCGGCCCCATTTCGAAAGAACCTGCCGACGAGGAAACGGAAATTGAGGGTTGCCTCTCTGCACCTGGCGAGCGATTCCCTCTAAAACGTGCTGAATGGGCAATTGTCGATGGTGTGGACCTCAACAACAAGCCAGTTCACATTGAGGCTCACGGTTGGTTTGCACGAATCATGCAACATGAATACGATCACCTTGATGGATTTCTTTACCTAGACAAATTGGCAAAAGAATGGCACAAGGAACGCAAGCTAATGTACGCGGAACATGCTTGGGGTTTACCTGGGAAAACTTGGCTCCCAGGAACAGACCATCTAGAAGATTAGCCGCAGAAACGCTGCAGTGGCGCCAGCAGCAATCACTACTGCGATGAAGGGCGCCCTCAATTTCAACAACAGTACCGCTACTAGGATTGCGGGTAATCTGTAATCCAATTCAATGCGGTTGTTTTCAACAAAGCTCTGAACCCCTACCAAGCCAGCCAATAAGGCAATAGTCAAGTAACTCGCAACTTTGGTGAGGAATTTTGATTCAAGCAATCGAGCTGGCAAAA
>Ga0228703_1001120_pt1 | contig 17045 bp, 13 predicted proteins | sample McNCre217_Aug_MG_3_FD_178020 | JGI IMG/M metagenome (GOLD analysis project Ga0228703, IMG submission 178020) | Freshwater microbial communities from McNutts Creek, Athens, Georgia, United States - 29-17_Aug_MG | ecosystem: Environmental > Aquatic > Freshwater > Creek | place: USA: Georgia... | reverse complement strand
TTGTTTGCCATTGCTCCGCCGGTGATGAAACAGACGGCCTTGTTATTAAACCTAGGCGTTTCGTTGATGTCTTTTGTCGCTTTTTACCGCCAAGGATATTTCAAGTGGAACTTGTTTTGGCCTTTTGCCCTCGGGTCGATTCCGGCGGCATTTGTAGGGGCTCGAATTCCATTGACAGATTCGACTTACAAGCAGATTTTAGGCGCTTGTCTTTTTATCGCCGTCATTCGCATGCTACTCTCTTTGAAAGAAACGAGTACGCGTAGCTTACCCACTGCTATCGGTATAGGTACAGGAGCTATCATTGGCTTGCTTTCTGGCATGATTGGAATAGGTGGAGGCATCATTTTGAGTCCTTTATTATTGCTTTTCCGCTGGGCTAGTTTAAAAGAAGCGGCTGCTGTTTCTGCCTTATTTATTTTCGTTAACTCTGTTGCTGGATTAGCAGGGCTGAAAACCTGGATTCCGTTGGATCAATCTCAAATGCTGTATTGGTTAATAGCTTCTTTAGTGGGTGGATTTTTAGGGGCCAGATGGGGAGCTGGAATTGCCTCCAATGGGAAAGTGAAGTGGATATTGGCCTTGGTTTTAGTGATCGCTTCCCTTAAATTGTGGTTTGTATAAATCAAAGACGATGGTAGAAAATGTAAATCAAGATACAGGCTTTGGCGAAAAAAGCACCGATATGGGTGGCCGAATGGTCAACAAGGACGGGAGCTTTAATATCAAGCGAATCGGAATTGGAGTAAGGGATCGTGCGAGTGGATACCAAAGCATGTTGACCATGTCGCGTGTGCGATTTTTGTCGATTGTTTTTTTGTTTTATTTTTTGATGAATTGCTTTTTTACGGCCATGTATTGGTTGACGGGCCCCTCAGGTCTGCAAGGGCTGGAAAAAGTAGATGCATGGGATAGAATCAAAGAATTGTTTTTCTTTTCTACCCAAACGTTAACCACCGTAGGGTATGGGCGGATTAATCCCATTAGTGAGGTAGCGAATTGGATTGCGGCGATTGAATCACTGATTGGTTTTCTCTCGCTCGCTATTGCCACCGGTTTACTGTATGGTCGTTTTTCGCGACCTCGGGCTTTTATCCGATTCTCAGATTCTTTAGTCTATACGCATTACAAAGCAGGAAAGGCCTTGATGTTTCGACTGGTTTGTTACAAGGATGATCACTTATTAATGAACGCGGAGATTAAGGTGAATGTGCGCATTGTAACCAATGATCATTCGTATCGATTTTTTAATTTAAAATTAGAGCGGAGTAGGGTGGATAGTTTAGTGCTCAACTGGACGGTGGTTCATCCAATCGATGAGGAAAGTCCATTTTATGGTTTATCCCAAAAGGATATCGTCAATCTGCAACCCGAAATATCCGCTTATTTGACTGGTTTTGATGAAGTATATTCGTCTATTGTGGTGGCTCGAATTTCGTATGCGATTCAAGATTTTAAATTCGGCTTTAAATTCTTGCCCATGTATTTTAGTAAATCGAAGCGAACAGAATTAGATCTCTCGAAATTAAATCTCATCGATCAGGAATAAAAAAAGCCCCGAGAAATCGGGGCTTTTTTTATTAATTCTTAGATCCGGTTACGGCACCGGCTTTCTTTGCATTTTGTGCTTCTTGCATGGGGTTAGCCCCTCCGCTATACGTTCTACCTTGCATCTTGAATAGTTGAACCTTGGTAGGTTGCGCTGGTTCGCGAGGGAAGGCGTTGTCTTCTGTATCGATGTCCGCGATTTCATAGAAAGGATCTAATGTCCATTTTACGACCTTCTTCGAAGTAGGAATAATTTTCTTCGCCGTCACATCGTTCAAGCGCCACACTTCCGCCGGGAAACGTAACACTTCTTCTGAACCATCTTCGTAGTTTAATTTAATGATGACCGGCATAGGTAAGCCGCCTTTATTCTTGAAGTTGACTACATAGAAGTTTTTGCCTTCAGAAACCAATTTCTTCTCGTCCTCATTTAAGGAAGCCATATAGTCTTGGTATTTCTTCTTATCTGCTTCTGTAGGAGCAAAGCGATCATATGTATTGTAGAAATCGGTTAAATCCGGATTTTCTTCTACCACTGTGCGCTTAATATCCGTCTTGTTGCGAATAGCTGAAATTGTTTTTGCTTTGGCATCTGCCACGGATTTTTCACTTGCTTTTTTGATAGCAGGATCTTGTGTGTCGATTCCAAACCATTCTACCGTTTCAATCGATTGGTTCACTGGTTCCGTACCGTAGAACCAACCTCTCCAAAACCAATCTAAATCCACGCCTGATGCATCTTCCAAAGTACGGAAGAAGTCTGCCGGGTAGGGTTGTTTGAAGGCCCAGCGACGCGCATATTCTTTAAATGCGTAATCAAATAATTCGCGACCCATCACCGTTTCACGAAGGATATTTAAGGCCGTAGCTGGTTTGGCATAGGCATTATTCCCAAAATCCATAATGTTTTCCGAGTTCGCCATAATAGGCACCTGATTCTTTGAATCTAAACGCATGTACGGAACAATCGCTTGCGGTTCACCACGGCGCGCGGGGAAATTGCGATCCCACTCTTGCTCCGCTAAGTATTGGCAAAAGGTATTTAAACCCTCGTCCATCCATGACCATTGGCGCTCATCTGAATTAATAATCATAGGGAAGAAATTGTGACCCACTTCGTGGATAATCACCCCAATCATTCCGTTTTTCACATTTTCCGTATAGGTTCCATCTGCTTCCGGGCGGCCGCCATTAAAGGAAATCATCGGATATTCCATTCCTCCACCCGCTGTTGCATGGCAAGAAATCGCTACCGGATAAGGATAGGCAACGGTTCTCTTCGAATATGAACGAAGCGTATGTGCAACTACCATGGTCGAATATTTGCCCCAAAGTGGATTTCCCTCTTTCGAATAATACGACATCGCCCATACTTTTTTGCCTTCCACTTCTACCTGCATCGCATCCCATATAAATTTACGAGAGGCTGTGAAGGCGAAGTCACGTACATTGTCCGCTTTGTAAACCCAGGTCTTCTTTCCCGTAGGAACACTTTTCTCCGCTTTGATGGCTTCTTCTTGTGTCACAATTTCTACCGGACGAGTAGCTGTTTTCGCTTGCTCCCAACGCTTTAATTGCGTTGCAGTCATTACTTGATTTGGGTTTAATAATTCACCACCCGCACCTACTACAATATCATTAGGTGCCGTAATTGCTACTTTATAGTTACCAAAATTCAGCGTGAATTCACCTTGTCCCAAAAACTGCTTGTGCTGCCAGCCATAGACGTCATTGTAAACCGCTAAACGAGGGAACCAGTGCGCGATGAAATAATTCGCGATGTTTCCATTGCCTAAAATCTCATAGCCAGAACGACCATAATAAGCCGTAATCAAATAATTCCAATCAATGCCAAAGCTTACCGAAGCCCCCGATTTTAACGGAGTGGGTAAATCAATGCGCATCATCGTTTGATTAATGGTGTGACGCAATGGATTGCCTTTGGCATCTTTTACAGCTGTGATTTTATAGCCGTAATCTTTAGGGTCTGTTAATTCTTGGAAAGCACCAGCGCTGATGCCATTTTTGATTTCACCCGTTTTGGTAGTTTTGCCAGGAGCATTTTTTTCAAATAGATTTTGGTCTAATTGAATCCATAAATAAGGCAAATCATCTGGAGAATTATTGTAATACGTGATCGTTTCTGATCCAATAATCTTACGATTAATGTCATCTAATTCGACTTTGATATCATAATCTGCGCGTTGCTGCCAGTAATCTTTGCCCGGTGAACCGCTCGCAGTCCGGTAAGTATTAGGCGTAGGCAAAGTCGATTCTAGTTGTTCAAATCGGTTGTTTGCGTTAAAGGAGGTTTGGGCTTTCGCGGGCAACAAGATGATAGTCAGCGCGATGAGCTGGAGTAGTTTTTTAAGCATGTTGAAAAGGTTATTTTATGCAAAATAGGAAAATTTATTTAAAAATATAGCTGTGCTAATCTGTGCTAAAATTTATTTGTATATAATAGGTAGATTATGTAAGTTTGGAACTTATAGAAATAAAAATCATTAAGCATTATATAGCATGAGCGTCATCATAGGTCAGAAAGAATACTTTAAGGGCATTGGTCAAATTAAATTTGAAGGTGCAGAATCAGATAATCCCTTCGCTTTTCGTTACTACGACGAAAACCGTATTGTAGCTGGTAAGAGCATGAAGGAACACCTTCGTTTTGCCATTGCGTATTGGCATTCTTTTTGCGGTGATGGGGCAGATCCTTTTGGTCCAGGTACACACCACTATCCATGGGATGTGGCAAGTGATGCGCGTCAGCGTGCAGCAGATAAAGCCGATGCGGCATTTGAGTTTTTTACGAAGATAGGTGCTCCTTACTACTGCTTTCACGATGTGGATGCAATAGATGGTCATAATGATCCCAAGGAATTTGGCGATCGTGTTAAATTCATCACGGATATTTTTGCCAAAAAACAAGCAGAAAGCGGCGTGAAACTTTTGTGGGGAACAGCGAACTTGTTCTCAAACGAGCGCTATATGAATGGTGCTTCCACCAATCCTAATTTTGAAGTAGTCGCTCATGCAGGTGCTCAATTAAAAGGAGCAATCGACGCAACGATTGCGTTAGGTGGTGAGGGATATGTTTTCTGGGGAGGTCGTGAAGGTTACATGAGCTTGTTAAACACGAACATGAAATTAGAGCGTGAGAACTTCGCACGTATGTTACACACTTGCGTAGAATATGCGCGACGCAATGGTTTCAAAGGTAAGTTCTTTATCGAACCTAAGCCTTGTGAGCCTACAAAACACCAGTATGATTACGATGCGGCAACGGTAATTGGATTCTTGCGCGAGTTTGATTTGTTATCGGAATTTGGCTTGAATTTAGAAGTAAATCACGCCACTTTAGCGGGGCATACTTTTGCACATGAATGCCAAGTAGCTTCTGATGCAGGTATGTTAGCTTCCATTGATGCAAATCGTGGTGATACGCAAAATGGCTGGGATACAGATCAATTTCCTACGGATATTTACGAATGGGCGGAGGCTATGGCTATCATCTTAAAGCAAGGTGGTTTAGCTGGTGGCGGTATTAACTTCGATGCAAAACGTCGTCGTAATTCAACCGATATGGCGGATTTATTCTATGCACACATTGGGGGGATGGATACAATTGCTCGTTCATTACTAATCGCTGAAAAATTAGCGAAACATGGTGAAATGGATCGTTTGAAAGCAGAACGTTATGCAAGTTTTAACTCAGGAAAAGGAGCTGATTTTGCTGCGGGCAAATTGAAATTAGAAGATTTATACAAAATTGCAGTTGAAGTGGGCGAGCCTGCTCAGATCTCTGGCAAACAAGAATACTTAGAAAATTTGTTAGGCCGTTTTGTTTAAAAATACGTAATTCGAGGTATGAAAAGATTCTTTTTATTCCTTCTGTTATTTACCTCTAGATTTATAGCGACAGCAGGGTCATCTGATCCTGCTGTTTTTTCTACGGCTAAACCCTGGGCTTATTGGTGGTGGCCAGGAAGTGCTGTGACTGAGAAGGGAATAACGTATAATTTAGAGCATTTTGCCAAAGCAGGATTTGGCGGTCTGCACATCATTCCCATTTATGGGGCAAAAGGGGCAGAAGGCTTATTTCAATCCTATTTAAGTCCAGGTTGGCAAGCGAAATTCTTTTTTACCTTAAAAGAAGCGAAGCGATTAGGACTAGGAATCGATATGACCATGGGCACGGGATGGCCACTGGGAGGACCTTCCATTACGGAAAAAGAGGCGGCTAAAAATTACAAATTTATTGATGGGGTATTTACGACAGGTTTAACCGGCCAAAAAGTCAAACGTGCCGCTCCTGGAGCAGAAGGGCTTGTATTAGATCACTTCGACATGAAGGCTTTCGCCAAATACAGTCACACATTCGCTCCCCTTTTGAAGAAAGCACATTCTCCGCTTCGTGCACTTTACAATGATTCTTATGAAGCATTTGGGGCAAATTATACGCCTGATTTATTCCCTGCATTTCTGCGATTAAACGGCTATGATTTGCGAAAACATTTTGATGTGTTATCTAAGAAAAAGGCAGAATCAGAGGAAGAGAATCAGATTTTTGCCGATTACCACCGGACAATTTCGACTTTGTTACAGCATAATTTTGTCTTGCCCTTTGATCATTGGATTAATTCCATGGGTTTTACCTCCCGAAATCAAGCACATGGTTCGCCAGGCAATCTATTGGATATTTATGCAGCGGCGGATATTCCGGAAGCGGAGTTTTTTGGTTCTAAACCCTTTGATATTCCGGGTTACCGCGTGGATCCGGAATATGATTCTACCACTTTTGGGATACCGGATATTCGGGCATTAAAACTCGCGAGTTCAGCAGCGAATTTGACTGGCAAGAAATTAGTGTCTGCGGAAACGGCGACTTGGTTAGGGAATCACTTCAAAGTGTCGATTGCGCAAGTGAAGCCAGTATTAGATCAGGTTTTCGTAGGAGGGGTGAATCACATCTTCTTCCATGGCGCGACTTATTCTCCCCCAGAAATCGCATGGCCAGGTTGGTTATTTTATGCAAGCACAAACTTTAATCCGCAAAGTCATTTTTGGGAGGCCATGCCTGCCTTGAATAAATACATTGAAAATGTGCAGACGATGTTGCAGGCGAATCCGACGGATAGTGATGCATTATTGTATTTTCCCATGGAAGATGTTTGGCACCAAAACAATGGAACGGGAAAATTGCATACCTTGGAATTGCATGCGAATAGCCGGGAATGGTTGAAGAATACCTCTTTTGGTCATTGGGCTGGGTTGTTGCAGGAAAAAGGATTTTCGGTGGACTATATTTCGGATGAATTATTGTCTGATTTGGAATTAACACCTGGGAAAACATTCAAAACGAAAGCGGGAGGAAATTACAAAGTCTTGTTAATCCCGGCAGCCCATTATGTGTCGGTGGAGACCTTAGAACGCTTAGCGAAATGGGTGAAGCAAGGTTATCCGGTCTATTTCTTAGAGCATTTGCCATTGCAAATGACTACCTATCATCAGACGAAAGAGGCCAAAGAACGTTGGGAAGCCGCCCGCACGACTTTATTAATGCGTGTGTTGTCTGATCCTGCAGATCAGCTCACTCGCTTGGGTGTTTCCATGGAGCCTATGGCCTCCAAAGGATTGTCCTTTATTCGCAAGAAGACAAGCAAAGGGGCAGCCTATTTTGTGACTAATCTGCATTCCCAATTCTCTGAAGGAAGCATTTCTTTGAAAAAACTCCCAGACAATTACGAAATTTGGGATCCCTTGACTGACGCGAAAAGGTATGGGAAAAAGGGGGCAGAACTTTGGCTCTCCTTAGCGCCAGGTCAAAGTGTTATCATTCAGCCTATCGCCAAAATTCCAACACTTCCAGTTCTAGCAGTGGCTAAAATCAGAACGGAAATCAATCCTCAGAATTTGCATGTTCAATGGGGAACGAAGAATGTATCAATTCCTGATTTCACTTATTATACTTTGCTAGATACAGCAATGGCTGATGCTCCCTCTGCGCGCTATACTTTTGATTTGACCTTAAATGTAGATCAAATGACCAATTCTAAAGTGCTCCATTTATCCGAATTGCGGGATATGGCGAAGATTAAGATAAATGGAAAGGACATCGGGTTGATTTGGTCTCTTCCTTATCAAATCGCGATTCCAGATGGAATTTTGCAAGAGCAAAATACATTGGAAATAGAGGTCATCTCGAATGCCGCGAATCGCATTCGGAAGATGGATCAGCAAGGCGTCATGTGGAAGAATTTCTATGAGATTAATTTTGTGGATATTCGGTATAAGCCATTTGATGCCTCCTATTGGGCCATTGAACCAGGCGGGATACAAGGCAAACTTTATTTTACGAATCGATGAACCCATTTGTTAAAGCGATAACGGAAGCCTTGCGGGATTTATCGGATAGGGATAATGCGCATTGGATGCGTAAATACATGCGGGAGCAATATCCTTTTCTGGGAGTGAAAAAACCAGAACGTCATGCGGTTTTTATGGACTTATATAAGCAATTGGGGTCCTCTGAGGATTGGTATGAAGTTTCCACGGTACTTTTTGCTATGCCGGAGCGTGAGTTTCAATATGTGGCGATGGACTATGTGATAAAGGCCAAAAAATCCTGGGATGAACGCGTGCCTGCTTTATGCGAACAATGGATAGGGGAAGACTCGTGGTGGGATGTGGTGGATAATTTAGCCCCTAAGATCCTAGGTCCCTATTTCTTGCAATTTCCTGCGGAGCGTGATTTCTGGATGAAACGTTGGATGAGTTCTGGGAATTTTTGGTTGCAGCGCGTTTGTCTCGTTTTTTCCTTAGGCTATAAAGATAAAACGGATACGGATTTGCTCGCAAAAAACATTCAATCCTTGCGTACGTCGAAGGAATTCTTTATTCAAAAAGCCATTGGATGGGCACTGAGGCAATATGCCAGAACAGATCCGAACTGGGTGTTGGATTTTGTCGAAAACAATGCCTTGGCCCCGCTGAGTAAACGCGAGGCCTTGAAGCATCTGTAGTTATCTTTTCTTTTTGATGATCGCTAATTCGTGCGCCGTATCGTAATACGAACGAAGGTTTGACCAATCAAAGGTATCTGCGATACTCTCAACGCGGTTACGTTGGGTGATGCGATCACGCTGCGTTTGTTGCACAAATTTGAACAACAGATTCGCTAATTGTTCTGCTGCTTCCTGGTAAGATTGCGTCTTGCGATTCACCACGCTCACGCCCCATTGTTCGTAATCGCGCATAATTTGCATCATATAATCGCCAAAACCCGAAAGATCCGACGTCACCGTAGGTACTCCACGTGCCATGCATTCCAGCGGTGTATATCCCCAGGGTTCGTAATAGCTAGGGAATACACCCAAATGGCAACCTCTTACGAATTGGCCGTAATCCAAACCGAAAAGCGGATTCGTGGAAACAATAAAGTCCGGGTGGTAAACCACTTTGACCTTGTCGTCCGGGTTATTTAATAGATTCGTGCGGTGTAAATTTCGGATGATATCATCCTCCTGTTTTAACAAATGTGTCACGACTTTAGGCCGCGCATTCGTTTTCCACGTTTGCACTGTTCGGCGTAAACGCATACGCCAATACTCGTCCACAAATGCATTCAAATCAGGCATTTGAAGATCGTTTGAAGAAGCGGAGGCTTTGAATAAATGCTCGCCCACCTCTTTTTCTATCGCATGGCAGTTTTCTCTGATTTCATCCAAAACTGCTCGTGAATGCAACACTTCAGGATCAATGGAATGGTAGGGTTGCTTTGTGACAAAGAACATGACCACCGTTTTCTTGGAACCTGCTTCTTTCATCTTGCGGTTTAAAATCGCTAAGGCATCTAAGGTAATATCATAGCCCTTATTCGAATATTCGAAACGACCCGAAGTGAACAAATACAAAGTCTGGTCAAGATCAAAAGGCTGACTTTGGAAGAAATGCCCCATGACGAAGTTGGAAATACTTTGCTTGTATTTCGAGTGTAAATTTTGGTGTTCGTGTAAGGCGGCGAATCGTTGGATATTCAAGCCATTGGGCAAGATTAATTCAGGAATACGGCCTAAGAAATACTGACATTCTTTGGCTGTGATATCACTAACAGTCGTTAATACATCCGCTTTTTGCGCAGCTGCACGCTCGAAACAAGCTTGTGCCTCGATGCCATAGTGCTTCGCCTCTTTGAACCAGTCAAAGTTTTCAATTACATCGTAAAAATTAGGGACATTTCCTGCTAAATAGCGCCCCAGCATCGTCGCGTGCGTGGTAAAGACGGTCGAAATTTTAACCTTGTCTTTCTTTAAATCAGGTAAGCCAGTAGACGCCATCCACTCATGGAAATGCGCCACCAGTTGCATTTTATTTTTGTTTTCTTCGGCTACCTCAGTTAACAAAAGGCGAATCATTTCACCAAAAACAATGGTATGATTCACTAAATCCTCTACCCCTAGGGTCGAAATCTTGTGGTTATCCCAAATGCGGCCTTTAATGGCATCGACTTCTTGCAATAAGGAATCAAGTTCAAAAAGAACGATTTTAGGTTTACCCGTAATTAACCAATAGCCATAGTGAACGCCCAGCCCAGCTTTACGTAGTTGTAAGATGGCTCTTTCCAGCGGAGTGTCCTCTGTTACTTGTACCGGTTCAAATTCAGCTGCGGCGGTTTGGGGAAAGTAGGGGCCTAATAAGGCATAATCATCACCCCATTTTTCGACCATGGAAGGCACTTTAGTCCGAATCACGGTATAAATTCCACCCACCTGATTGCAGGTTTCCCAGGCAATCTCAAATAAATATTTTTTCTTCTCTGCTGCCATAATTTCGCTTACATATAGGATGCACTTTCGATAACTTGCGTTTTCCCGTTTTTAGTGATGGTGTAATTAAATCCTTTTTGGATGGCATAGGCGCCATATTCCCCTTTTTTATTCAGGGCCAAATAGCCTATTTGGAATTCCTTGTATTTATAGCGTTTCACGATTCGCATCACGGCTTCTTCGCAGGCCTTTTGTGGTGACTTACCCTGTCGCATTAATTCAACAATTAAGAAGGATCCCAAGGTCTTCATGACAAATTCTCCTAATCCGGTAGCACATGCCCCACCTACTTCATCATCACAAAAAACGGCTCCGCCGATGATAGGGGAGTCCCCCACCCGACCATGCATTTTGAATGCCAAACCACTGGTGGTGCACGCTCCTGCAATTTCACCTGCTTTACCTATGCCTAATAAACCAATGGTATCATGTCGTTCAATATTGATAACGGGTTCGTATTTGGATTCTTTTTTCCATTCTTCCCAAGCCTTTTTTGAACTTTCAGTTAACAGGTTTTCTACTTTGTATCCCTGCTCTAAAGCAAACTTTAATGCGCCAGCACCTGAAAGCATGACATGAGGCGTTTTTTCCATAACGGCCCTAGCCACAGAAATGGGGTGCATAATGCCTTCTAAAAAAGTGACAGATCCGGCATTCCCTAAATGATCCATAATGCAAGCATCCAAGGTGACGTGGCCATCCCGGTCTGGATAACCGCCATATCCGACAGAGGTATCGTTCGGATCTGCTTCCGGAATGCGAGCCCCCGCTTCAACTCCATCTAGCGCTTTTCCCGTTTCCATCAATTTGTTCCATCCAGCAATGGTCGCCTTTTCGTTTTTCCACGTCGCGATGATGAGTGGCTCTGAAGCAGCCGTATTGGCGGCAGCGCCCAGGCTTGCGCCTAATAGGGTGGAAGTTTGAAGGAAGGTGCGTCTTTTCATATAGCTTAAAGATAAATTATTTGGGCGTAATGGAACAATTTTGTAAAATTGTCTTTCTAAAATAGAAAAAAATCTTCGGATATTTCATTTATCTACTCCTATTTCATCAATGAAAATCATTAAATCTGCTTTTCCTCTGGTAATCGCCCTGTTTTTGACCTATGCGATGAACCAAAGCTGGGGAACGTTGCCTCCCCTTGGTAAATTATTTAGTCCTTTCCACGGCTTCTGGATGAATGCGGAAAGTCCTGAATCTGGTGAGCCTACAGAAGAAACTTTGCAAATAGCTGGATTGCATCAACCCGTTCAAGTCGTGTACGATGAGATGGGTGTGCCTCACGTTTTTGCGCAGGATGACCATGATTTGTTTTTGGCGCAAGGTTATTTGACGGCCAAAGACCGTTTATGGCAAATGGAATTCCAAACCCATTTTGCCGGAGGTCGAATTTCCGAAATCGTGGGGGAAAAAGGAATCGCCTCTGATCAATTCCAACGCAGAATGGGTTCTGTTTATGGAGCGGAGAAATCATTCGAAGGGATGAAGGAAGATGTCGTTTCTAAAACTGCTTTGGAAGCCTATTCAGCAGGGGTTAATGCATATATTGGATCTTTGTCTGATCGCCAATTGCCTTTGGAATACAAATTGCTGAATTACCGCCCTGAGCCATGGACACCCATTAAAAGTGCCTTATTCTTAAAGAATATGTCTTTTGTGCTAGCTTCTGGGACGGATGATCTGAAGATGACGAATATCTTGCGTAAATATGGCCGAGAGGTGGCAGAAAATCTATTCCCTAATTATCCTTTCCAAGAAAGTCCGATTATTCCCGTAGGTTCTCCCGTAGATTTCAAGTCCGTACCCATTCCGGCAGGTCCAGCGGATTTTACTGGATTAGGAAGTGCGATGACGACACCAGAAAAAGATCCGAACATAGGTTCTAATAACTGGGCTGTTGCTGGAAATAAAACGGTTTCTGGATTACCTATTTTAGCGAATGATCCACACTTGACCTTGTCTTTGCCATCAATTTGGTACCAAATGCAATTAGTGGCTCCAGGTGTGAATGTGTATGGTTCTACGATGCCAGGAACTCCCAACGTCATTATAGGATTTAATAAAAATGTAGCTTGGGGAGTGACAAACGTAGGTTCAGATGTATTGGACTGGTACCAAGTAAAATTCAAAGATGCCTCTAAAAAGGAGTATTGGCACGATGGTAAATGGAAGAAAACGACCATGCGTATTGAAACCTTTAAAATCAAAGGGAAAAAGGACATGGTCGATACGATTTTCTTTACGCACCATGGACCAGTGGTATACCTATCCCACGAAAAACCCTTTAAATCGAACATTCCGGTGGGCCATGCATTGCGATGGATTGCGCATGAAAAATCACAAGAGCTAACGACCTTTTATCAATTAAATCGTGCGAAGAATTACGAAGATTACAAGAAAGCCTTGACTTTCTATTCTGCACCTGCCCAAAACTTCGTGTTTGCTAGTAATGAAGGAGATATTGCCTTGTGGGTAAATGGTAAGTTTCCATTGAAATCGAAATTGCAAGGGAAGTATCTATTAGATGGCACAGATGCCGCGGCGGATTGGCAAGGATTTATTCCTCAAGCGCATAATCCACATGTAAAAAACCCGGTTCGAGGTTTCGTGAGTTCAGCGAATCAATTCTCGGTAGATCCTTCTTATCCTTATTATTTAGGTTGGCAATATGCGGCACCCGAACGTGGACGTCGTATTAATGAGCGTTTAGCTGTCATGGAGAAAATTACGATGGACTCTTTGCGAGGTCTCCAAAATGACAACTTCAACATTCGCGCGCGTGAATTATTACCTTTGCTTTTTGCGCAGGTAAAATCACCTAATGCTGCTCAATCCAAAGCATTGGCGGCTTTAAAAGCATGGAATTTAGTCAATAGTCCAGCGTCAGAAGGGGCGACTATTTTTGAGAATTGGGTGTTGACTTTGCAGTCTTGTCTTTGGGATGATGAGTTTGCATACGATGAAAAAGTGCCCATGAACCGCCCTACGATGGATCGTACGATTCAATTAATGAAATCAGAGCCGGCTTCTCGCTGGTGGGATGATCTAAAGACTCCGAAGAAAGAATCAATGTCTGATATTGTGATGAAGTCATTACAGGCGAATATTGATACATTGGTAAAGCAGCACGGTCCGCAGGGGCCTGAGTGGGCTTGGTTCAAGCATAAGCAAACCGGGGTGCGCCACCTGATTCCAGGAATGGATGCCTTATCTCGTCTGAACATCCCCATCGGTGGGGGAGGAACCATTGTCAATGCTGCTACGACGAAAACAGGGCCATCGTGGCGCTTAATTGTGGAACTTTCTAAAGATGGTAAGCCGAAAGCCTATGGTGTTTACCCAGGTGGACAATCCGGAAATCCAGGAAGTAGTCATTACGATGATTTAATTGATACTTGGGCCAAAGGAGAGCTAAAACCACTCTTATTCCTAGAGTCAGCCGATCAAAAATCAAACCGTTTACGTAAGAAAATCACTTTATCGAAATAAGCATTATGAGCAAATTAATTTATAGTATCATTTTAATCGTCATCGGTACATTGGTAGGTATTTACTTGCCTTGGTATGCCATGGGGTTGGCTTTTGGGCTGATAGCCTATGTTCTCAACATGCCCTTGAAGTCGAGTTTTTTGACTGGATTTATCGCAGGCTTTTTGCTATGGATTATCTCCGCTTATTGGCTTGATTATCAGCATCCAAGTACGTTGCCAACAAGGATGGCACAGATTTTCCCTTTAAAAGGAAATGTGTTTGCTTTATTTGTACTCACTGGTGTGCTAGGAGGCTTATTTAGTGGCATTTGGACATGGGCTGGAGCCAGATTAAGACAGAAATAATAATTTTTTAGGACAAACGATACAGACCTTGTATATTTGCCGTCAATCCAATTAATAAATTAAATACACGTGAAAAATTTACCTTACGCTTGGTTGGGCGTTTTAACCATCGCAATTGCCTTTTTATTTTACCAAAATTCAGATAGCGCGTCCGCTGGCTTAGGTGCTTCGACTGCTGATGGAAAACGTATCGTTTTCGTAAACTCGGATTCTTTATTAACGAATTACCAGTTTTACAAAGACGCTCAAAAAGAGTTTGAGAATAAAGGATACCGTTTACAAGTTGATTTAGGTCAAAAAGAACAAGCGTTACAAGGGGAATTGCAAGCGATTCAACAACGTGCATCAGCGATGACTCAAGCTGAATTACAAGCTGCAGATATGACCTTGAAGAAAAAAGGTGCGGAATTGCAACAATATTCACAACAAAAGCAAGCGGAGTTAGGTCAAGAGCAAGCGAAGAAAAACGAAGAGTTGTACAACAACATTCGTGACTACATCTCGAAGACAAACAAAGCAAATAAATACGAATTCGTTTTAGGTTATTCTAAAGTGGGTGGTGGTATTTTATTCGCGGATCCTTCTGTAGATGTGACGAAGAAAATTATCGAAGGATTGAACAAAGAGTACGCTGAAACAAAAGGCGAGAAAAAAGAAGAGAAATAAGCAGAAATTGCTACAATTAGCCACGCAGTGATTCGCTGTGTGGCTTTTTTTATTCCAATGGCAAAAGAGAAAATCCAAAAGACTGTCGAAATCAAAAACCGTAGGGCTTCCTTTGAATATGCATTCATTGATAGCTTTACGGCAGGTTTGGTATTGACTGGAACGGAGATAAAGTCGATCCGCCAAGGAAAAGCGAATCTAACGGACGCTTACTGCCTCTTTTTTCAAGATGAATTGTATGTGCGCAACATGCACATTTCCGCTTACGAAGAGGGGACACATTACAACCATGACCCTTTGCGTGATCGCAAATTATTGTTGTCCAAGCGCGAGTTAGGGAAATTGCAGAAAGAATTAAAAAATGTGGGTTTGACGATTATTCCCACCCGTCTGTTTATTTCGGACAAAGGCTATGCAAAATTAAACATCGCGCTTTCGAAGGGTAAGAAAACGTTCGACAAACGGGATGATATTAAAGAGAAAGATGTGAAGCGAGACATGGACCGCTCTATGTCTTAGTTTTTCTTGTTTCTGATTTTCTTGACGATTGTCACTGCTGCCATGATGACAATAGCAAAAATGACAAATCCCCCCAGTCCATACATCCAGTCTAATGTATTTTTAGCCACCACTAGGAAGACAACTGCAACGAGAAGAATGGTGGCTATTTCATTGTAAAGTCTCAGCTGAGTTCCGGAAAGAACAAAATTCCCCTGCTTGAATTGAAGTATCAGGTACCTGCAAACGAAGTGGTAAACCGTAATCGCTACCACGAATCCTAATTTTAAATGCAACCAACCCTGTGTTGCGAAGCTGCTTAGCCAAGCCACATAAATCAAAGACAATCCCGTTATCCAAGTCAAAAACATTGCTGGAATCATAATGGCATTGAATAGGATCTTCTCCATTTTCTCGAATTGATTCGATAATATGCCTTTTTCAGGTTCTGTTTTAGCTTGTGCTTCCGCGTGATATACTAATAAGCGAGGAAGGTAAAATAAACCAGCAAACCAGCTGACAACAAAAATGATATGGATGGATTTTAAAACCGTATAGCTCATGTTAGGCTTGGTAACGCTTGAATAAACTATTGACTTTCATCTGGATTACGCCAAAAATAGCCTCTTTAAAGATATTCGCAGACATCTTACTCGTTCCTTTCGTTCGGTCCGTAAAGATAATCGGAACTTCCACAAGCTTGAAACCGTATTTCCAGGTAGTAAACTTCATTTCAACTTGGAAAGCATATCCTATAAATTTGATTTGGTCCAAAGGAATAGTCTCGAGGGTTTTTCTGCGGTAGCAAACAAAACCTGCTGTGGCATCTTGAACTTTCATTCCTGTAATAAAGCGCACATAAAATCCGGCGAAGTAAGACATCAAAACACGGCCCATAGGCCAGTTGACTACGTTCACGCCATTAATATAGCGAGACCCGATGGACATGTCTCCGTTTCCAGCTTCCGATTCAGGCAAATGCTCTTCTTTTAATTCTGCGGGTCTAGCACAAGCTTTGAAAAGTCGAATCAGATCATCCGGGTTATGGGAAAAATCAGCATCCATTTCGAAGATAAAATCGTAGCCTTTCGCAAGCGCAATTTTGAAACCTTCAATATAGGCGGTGCCCAGGCCTAATTTGCCTTTTCTTTCTAGTAAATGTATGCGCCCTTCATTTGTTTCTTGAATGCGCTTTACTTGTTGCGCTGTACCGTCAGGTGAACCATCATCCACAATCAATACATCGAAAACAGGATCTAAGCTCAATACCTTTAGCAGGATGGCTTCAATGTTTTCAATCTCGTTGTAAGTGGGGATAATGACTATCCTTTTGTTCATTTAGCTATTGTTAGGATGGCGAAAGCAGTCGGTCGTATGATCGTTCACTAATCCAGCAGCTTGCATCAACGCATAACAAATGGTGGGGCCGACAAATCGGAATCCATTTTTCTTTAGAGATTTACTCAACGTGACAGAAATAGCTGTGCTGGCGGGTAATTCTCCGTGATGGGCAAAGTGGTTTAGGATAGGCGTATGGCCCACAAACTCCCAAATATATTGGCTAAAGCTACCAAATTTTTCCTGAATTTTAATAAAAGCCTGTGCATTCGTTCGAACAGCGTTAATTTTTAAACGGTTTCGAATGATTTGCTCGTTTTGCATTTGTGCGTCA
>Ga0228703_1001115_pt1 | contig 17124 bp, 17 predicted proteins | sample McNCre217_Aug_MG_3_FD_178020 | JGI IMG/M metagenome (GOLD analysis project Ga0228703, IMG submission 178020) | Freshwater microbial communities from McNutts Creek, Athens, Georgia, United States - 29-17_Aug_MG | ecosystem: Environmental > Aquatic > Freshwater > Creek | place: USA: Georgia... | reverse complement strand
CATCTGAGTTCTGGTTCGTGTCGCCGGTGAGCAAACCGACCCGCTCGGCGCCATAGCGCTTGACCATCTCGGCATACTTCTGGTTGCTCAGTGCCTTGATTGGGGTCGTGTAGAAAACCTTGAGCTTTTGCTCGATGGCTAGGTGAATCGCGAACTCACCAACGATTGTTTTACCGGCGCCGGTCGGTGCGGCAACGAGCACGCCCTTGCCCTCAGCTAGCGCTCGACAGGCCTGCTCCTGAAACTCGTCCATCGGAAACTTGAGGAGCTTAACGAAGCTCTCGACCAGCGGGTAGGACTTAGTTTTCTTGGCCTTGGCAAATCGCTCTGCCGGGGTCAGTTCAACTTCACTCATGAGTCACTTTCATCGGCGAGATTGTTGAACTCATCGAATTCGAGACCAAGAGCTTTGGCTCGCTTTGCTGCGCGTCGATCGTGCAGCGAGGCAATGCCGGCCGCCAAGAAATAGAGCAATGCCATTGGAATCATGACCAAGAGCATCGACATCGGGTCAGACACTGGGGTGGCAAGGGCTGCAATGATCGCGATGATGAAGACCGCGATTCGCCAAGATTTTAGGATGCTGGCGGCCGAGAGAATTCCGATGAAGTTGAGCAGAACCAAGACCACTGGCAGCACGAATGCCAAGCCGAAAACCAACAAAACACGGATGGTGAACAGCACGTATTCGTTGGCGTTGATTACGTTGGCGGCGCCGTTAGGTGTGAAGCCGATCAGGCTCGAGATGAAGTATGGCAATGAGGCCCAGGCGAGCCAGCAGCCGGCCGCAAACAGCGGCACTGCCGCGGCAAGGAAGGTGATGGTGTAGCGACGTTCGTGCTTCTTTAGGCCAGGAGTAATGAAAGCCCAAAGGTTGTATAGCCAGAATGGGCTGGCCAACAGGACGCCTAAGAAAATCGAGGTCTGCATGCGCAAGTCGAAGGCGCCGGTAACCGAACCGAAGTTGATGGTGGTGTTCGAGTGGTGTTCGTCTGCATATCGCACGATCGGCGCCTGAAGTAGGTCAAAAACCTGTTCGAAGATTATCCAGCCAACGATTGCGCCGGCGATTATGAAAAGGGCAGACCAAAAGAGGCGATTTCTTAGCTCTTTGAGGTGTCCCCCGAGGCCCATGCGCTTTTCGGGGTTCTTTTTTCTGGCCATGAAGTTGCCAGTTACTTAGCTGAGGTTGAGTCGCCCTCGGTGGCTGCAGGCTTCTCGGCCTTCTCAGCGGCCTTGTCGTCGCCAAGACCCTTCATCTCCTTGCGGAAGATGCGCATCGACTGACCCAAGCTCTTGGCAAGACCTGGAAGCTTTGGTGCGCCCCAGAGCAAAAGCACGATTACAAGGATGATGATGAAGTGCCAGCCTTCAAGCCCTCTAATCATTGGTGAACCTGCTTTCGTTTACGTCGATGTGTTTTAGTGCACTTCTAAGACTACGCTGTCGAGCAGCCTGTTTCTTGGTCTTTCGATTCAAAATCGACTGACGTTCGGCATCCAATTCGCCAACCGGTCGAAGCAGGTCAGATTCCCTGTCGACTAGTTCCGGCTTTGCTTCGAGCGCCGCCATCAGGGGTGCTGCCGACTTGCCGATTCGCTCGACTTGGTGCCACACATCCATGCCTCGGTTAAACAGCGATTTGCCGATCAGGGCATAGACAGCGAGTGAGCCGAGAATCAACGCGGCCCAGATCCAGAACCAAACCCAAAAACCCATTACTCGATCTCTCTCAGGTCAATATCGTTGTGCTCACCAATCACGGACAGCGCATAGTTTCTGACGATGTCTCGCGCTTCAGTTGGGGCAATTACCTTGGCTGCTCCCCCATACTTGGCAATCAAACGGCCTAAGTTTGGCAGGTGGCCAACCATGATTTCGGTTCGGATGGTGCCAGAGCCTAGGTCTTTAGGTTCACTAACGGTCTGGAACTCGGTGATCAGTCGGTAGGCCTCCGGGGTAACCTCGACGGTCACTGCTGTGTCGGTAACTTCGGCCACGTAGGTTGCGTCTTCAATTTCGCCAACTTTGGCCGCGACATCCGAGATTTCACGGTCGAGAATCACGATTGCACGCATGTGTTCGATCAGGAAGTTTCGCACCCCGCGATTGATTGGGCAGTAACCGCGCAAGTACCAGACGCCACCGGTTAAATCGATGCGCAGAGGCTCGATTTCGCGGGTGGTCTTCTCTTGCTTGCGGTTGATGTATTCGCACGAAATTGCGCGGTTGCTCAGGATCGCCTGACGAAGCGTTTCCGCTCCGGCTTTGATTGAACCAGGTGCAACCGAAATAACCTCGGCAAGCCCTCGACTCGAACCTGCTGAAATCTTCTGCATCAAATCACGGATGTCGCTATTGCCGGCAAACTCGGGAATGCTAGCCAAATAGCTCAGACCAGCCGAGATGGCAGCGGCCTGGCGAGTTGAAAGCCTCGGTACGTCATCGATGACCTCTGCAGTAGTTAGCGAAACGATGCCGTCTTCGAGCAGGTCTAGATCGACATAAAATGGCCATTCCTCGAATCCGCCGACTTGAGCGGTTGCCTCATTCAGGCTCTTGAGTGCCTTGACTACATATTCGGGTTCGAGTTCAAAGTGCTCGGCGATCTCGGTCAGCGGAACCTCGGTGCGGTGGCCCAGGTAGCCAACCAGCGCAAGTAAAAAGTTATAGCGATCTTCGCTATTGAAACCCTTGATTTTAGGCATGTGCGTTCGCCACCGCCTCGAATCGAGTTCTGATTACCTTGGCTAGTTCCGAAGGCGCAATCACCTTAATGTCGAGCGCGTACTCACTGAGTTCCTCGGCCAGGAGGTGGACATCCATGTAGGAAATTGAGACCTCGGCGAAATCACCTTTTTGGTCATCCAGGTGGAAGTGGAACCAGGCCTGGCTGTCGCGCTTGACCCTCAGGGTCGCTACCTGCTTCGCGGTGTGTTGTTCGAGGTCTTCGATTGCACCGGCCACCAATGCCGAATCTGGTGCGGCGAAGTTGATCTGCTCTGAATCTTTCTCGTTGATCTGTTCCACGCGGAACGTGACCTTAGAAACAATGCGCTTGAGCAAGAAGTTGCGTGCAGCCTTCTGGTCTTTATCCCAGCAGACCAACAACCACTGGCCATCGATGCTTCGCAACTGCCAAGGTTGAACGTGACGTCGCGAGACTTCGCCATCGGCTTTGCGATAGTCGAAGGAAACCTCGATGCGCTCTTCGATTGCTTGGCTTAGCGGCAGAAATGATGGTTCGTGCGTTCTAAGTCGAGGGGCAAACCCGAATAGATCAGAGGCTGCTGGCTCGATGCCTAGGCCGCGGAGTCGAACCAGACCGCGGTTTGCCTCACTCGAGAGCGAAGCCTGGGCCCAGACCTGCGCAGCAAGATTGAGAAGTTGCAATTGCTGGGCATTGAAGGAAACATCTTCAGGCCAAGCGAAGGTGTCGGCTGCAATTGTGTAGCGCATGTCATCCGGGTCTGACTTTGAATCAGGGTTGGAAACCTGAATGCCCATCTCTCGAAGGTCGCTCTTGTCGCGCTCGAACTTCTTGTTCAGTGCGAAGTCATCTTCAGAGGTCTTGGCTAGATCGGCGCGATATGCGTCAACCGAGTGAAACAACTCGCGCTTGGTTAGGCCGCGTTCCGAATAAAGCAATACGCAGGTGAGTTGAAAAAGTCGCTCCGACTTATCCGACTTGGCAGGCTTCCAAGTTTCCTCGTTGGCCATCTCTCCCCCGATTGAACGCTGTCGAGACTTTAGTTGGCGCCGAGAATGTCGATTACGAAGACCAGTGTTGAGTTCGCAGGGATTGAACCCTGTGCGGTTGCTCCGTAGCCTTCAGCCGGTGGGATGACAGCAACTACTTGCGAGCCAACCTTCTGGCCGACAACAGCCTTTAGGAAGCCGTTGATAAGGGCACCGTCTTCGAGCTTGAACTGAACTGGCTGGCCCTTGTCCCAAGATGAATCGAACTTGGTCTTGCCATCCCAGAGGAAGCCTGAGTAGTGCAAAGTCACGGTCTGACCCTTTGCTACTTCGACGCCACGACCCTGAATCAGAGTTGCGATTTCAAGAGACTTTGGCGCTGCCGACCTAGGAATGGTGATTCCAGGGGTGCCATCAGCGGCGCGCACAACGCTAACGCCAGGGAATGTCGCTGGTAGCGCCTTTTCGTCGCCTAGAGCCTTTGGTAGGAAGACCTTGAGAATGTCGAAGACGAAGACGATTGAGTCGGTTGCCTTGACGCCTAGGTCTGGGATGCCCTGACCGCCGTGAGCCAATTTGGCTGGGAACAAGACTGCTACACGAGAACCCTCGCGCACCCCGGCAAGAGCACCACAGAAGTCAGGCTTTTGCCCTGACTTCAGGAACTGTGAGGCGAAGTTGGTGCCGTCAAACTTTGAGGTCTGGAAGGTCTTGCCGGTTCCGCCGTTGATGCCTAGGTATTCGATGTCTACTAGCTGGTCACCGACGATCTTTGGTCCGTCACCTTCGGTGATAACGCGAGTTTCGGTGGTGGTAGCGGTGATTGGAGTTGCGAAGTCAACCTTTGGTGCCTGAGTTTGGTCTTTTGAAACCTGAATCTGGTCAACATTTGCGTGCTCTGTGCTCGCCTGGCAAGTTGCGGTCGCGCCCGCCATGATTGCGTCGGCTGGGTTCTGAGCGGCACAGCCACTGAGCGCTGCGATGGTGGCTACGGTGGCCGCTAGGGCAAGAAGTTTTTGCACGGGTCTCAATCTCTCAAATCTCGGATGAATCTAAGTTTATCTAGCGAATTAGTCTTGTTCGCTGCGGGCCACGGCTGCTGCCTCGGCGCTTCGAATGGTCTTGCGCAACTTCTTGTCGCTTACCTTGCGCTCACCCATGTGCTCAGGGTTCCAAACCGCGATGTCTTCATCGGCAAAGTCTGGCTTCACTCGAGTCTTGAAGTTCGGCACGATGGTTCCCGGTGCCAATCGGCGTGCGGTTACCAAGAAGCCGGTGTGGCCGATCATGCGGTGTTCTGGGCGAACTGCTAGACCTTGCAGGTGCCAGCCGCGAACCATGGACTCCCAGGCTTCTGGCTCGGCGAAGTGACCGCTGTCGCGCAGCCCTTCGGTGAAGCGTGAGAGCTGGGTAACGGTGGCTACGTAACCAATGATTAGGCCGCCAGGAACAAGCGCGGTTGCACACTCCTCGATGCACTCCCAAGGCGCGAGCATGTCAAGGACGATGCGGTCAACTGTCGCCTCTTCCTTTTTGACCGGAAGTTGGTCCTGTAGGTCACCGATGTGAATGTCCCAAGTGTCTGGAACCACACCGAGATTGGTGGCAACGTTGGCACGAGCGATGTCGGCAAACTCTTGGCGGCGCTCGAATGAGTCGAGCTTTCCTTCAGGGCCGATGGCGCGCAGTAGATACATGCTCAGGCCGCCAGAACCAACACCAGCTTCGACTACGCGGGCGCCAGGAAAGATGTCACCCATGGTGACAATTTGTGCCGAGTCCTTTGGATAAATGATTGCCGCACCGCGAGGCATCGAAAGCACGAAGTCGCTCAGTAGTGGGCGGAAGGCAAGGTATTCGACACCGAATTGGTTCAGAATGACTGACCCCTCTGGCTTGCCGATGATGTCATCGTGCATCAAGTCGCCTCGGTGTGTGCCATAGCGCTGACCGGCCTCGAGGGTTATCGTGTTCAAACGACCCTTTGGTCCGGTGAGCTGCACGCGATCGCCGGCGCGAAATGGTCCGGTAGGCAGCTTGATTTGCTGAGTCTTCTTAGTCATGGGTTCCCTCTTTAGAAAAGCTTGCGTAGGTCTCGAAGGGTTACGCCTTCGAGGGTTGGCCAAATGATTCGACCAGGAAGTTCAGGAATCGGCACGATGTTGGTCACGCCGATGGCTTTGGTGCCGGCAGCCTCTGCTGAGGTCAGGCCGGTGTGAGAGTCTTCGAATGCGACACAGTCTCCGGGTGCAACTCCGAGCAACTGGGCAGCCATCAGGTATGGCTCCGGGTGTGGCTTGCCTTGGCTAACCATGTCGCCAGCCACAATCACATCGAAGGCTTTGAACGGAATCTGGTTTGCAACTGACTCGGCCATTCGCTTCATAGACATCGTGACTAGAGCAGTTTTCACGCCACGCTTTTTTAGTTCGCGCAGAAGTGTTTGGGCTCCTGGTCGCCAAGGAATCGACACTTGAAGCTGCGCAACCACGTCATCGGTGAGTCGGTTGATGATTTCGTCAGGCTCGAGCGATAGACCCATCTTGGTTTTCATTACCTTGGACGAGTCATAGAGGCTCATGCCGATTAGGTCCAGTCCGTCTTGAGCGTTCCAGGTTCCGTTGAACTCCTGGGCAAGGTTTTGTTCGCTCGAGAGCCAATATTCCTCGGAGTCGACAAGCGTCCCATCCATGTCCCACAAAACAGCGGCGGGGAGCTTTTTTCCAAACATTATGAATAGATTTTACCTTCGTGGTTTGGCTTAGAGTTTTATAGACGGTTATTCAGGTTTGGAAAGGCAAAGATGAGCGCGCAGATTTTCTCGGGTCGCACCCTGATCGTTGCATTCGAGGGCTGGAATGACGCGGCCGAATCAGCAAGCGGGGCCGTCAAGTTCATCTGCGAGCAGATCAAAGCCGATGTTGTTGCCTCGGTTGATCCCGAGGACTACTACGATTTCCAGTTCACCCGACCGACCGTCTCGTATGACGCCGACGGTTCCCGAACTCTTGACTGGCCAGGCACCGAGATGTGCATTCCCGCTGCCGAGGCGATCGCCGAGAACCCATCAATTTCAAAGCTCAGCGTTTTGGTAGGCACTGAGCCTGCTCGACGCTGGAAGTCTTTCGCAGCCGAGATCATGGAGATGGTCGAAGATCGCGACATCGAAGCTGTTTTGTTTCTAGGTGCCATGCTGGCCGATGTGCCACACACCCGCCCGATCGGCGTAATGTCGACTAGTCAAAACGAGCACGCCCGTGCCGAGCTTGAAATCGAGAAGAGCCAGTATGAGGGGCCTGTGGGTATCCTTAGCGTTCTAGGAATTGAGCTAGAAAAGGCAGGTATTCCTGCGGTTGCGCTGTGGGCTTCGGTGCCTCACTATGTGCACAACACCCCGTCGCCAAAGGCCACCCTTTCACTTTTGATTGAAGTCGAGCGCCTGCTCGGTGTGCAGTTCGACCACGGCAAGCTGGGTGAAGAGGCTTTCGCTTGGGAGCGTGGCATCGATGAGATTGCCGAGGGCGACGAGGAAATGGCTAACTACATTAGCCAGCTAGAGAAGACTCGCGATGAGGTCGAATCACCAGCGGCAACCGGCGAATCGCTAGCCAAAGAGTTCGAAAAATTCTTGCGTGCAGAGAACAAGGATGAAGAGACCGGCGAAAACGGCCAGTAGTCTCCCCTATTTCAGAGTCTTAGGAATGGCTTAGGCGACCAGTTGGCCGTTGACCAGGCCACCCAAAACAGCAAGACCCAGAATCACACGCCACGCCACGAACGGCATGAATGAACCGCGGTTCAAATAACGCAAGAGCACGACGATAACCGAGAATCCCACGCCAAAAGCGACAACTGTTGCAACACCGGTTGCAGCCAGATCAGCGCTAGCTAGGTCTTTATAGGTCTTGGCGAACTCATAGAGGCCACTTGCCAGAACCGCAGGAATTGCCAACAAGAAGCTGTATCGCGCCGCAGCCTGACGGCTATAACCGAGAGCTAGGCCCACCGAGATTGTGCCACCCGAACGAGAGACACCCGGGATCACCGCGAGAGCCTGGCCCAGGCCGAAGAGAATGCCGTGCTTGGTGGTCAAACTGTCGATACCACGATTGCGCTTGCCAAGTCGATCTGCGATCGCCAGAATCAGGCCGAACACAATCAGAGTGAACGAGACAACCCACAGGTTGCGAAGCTGATTTTCGATTAGGTCCTTGAATGCAAGACCGATAACTACCACCGGGATGCTGCCGATGATGATTAGCCAGCCAAGCTTCGAGTCTGCGCTCTTCTTGCCGCCGAAAATGCTGCCGATAAAAGCTTTGGTGATGCGAGCGATGTCTTTCCAGAAGTAGATCAAGACCGCTGCTTCGGTGCCGAGCTGAATCGTGGCAATAAACGCGGTCAATGCCGGCTTCGACATCGAGTTCAGGCCGAGCAGTTGCTGAACGATCTGAACGTGGGCACTTGACGAGATAGGCAAAAATTCGGTTAGACCCTGAACGATGCCCAGGATTACTGCGTCAAAAAGATTCATTCGCCGTCCTCCTCAGCAAGTGAGATCGGTAGGTACTCTTCGAACTGCTCGCTGAGCGCTTCTTCATAGTTCAGAAAGGCGTCTTCTAGTTGGTAGTAGGCCTGCTCGACGGCAGGGTCTTCCTCGCCGCGACGGGCCGAAACAGCCTCGAAATGACGCTCCAGTGAAGCGATGAACTGTTGTAGCGCGAAGCGCGGATCTGTAGCCATAGAGCAAAACTACCCTCATTTTTGGAATCGAGGAAGCATTTAGCCAGGTAGTCCTCATGAGAGTTCTCTGGTAATGTTGAACCTCGTTGCCCAAGGCCCTAGGTCTTGGTGACCACTCGTCCGGGTGGCGGAATGGCAGACGCGCTAGCTTGAGGTGCTAGTCCTCTTATGAGGGTAGGGGTTCAAGTCCCCTTTCGGACACTAAACCCCAGCCCTCCACGGCTGGGGTTTTTCATTTAGCGGCTTTCGAGCCAGAGCGACTCGTATTGCGCCAAGTTGATGCCTTCGCCAATCGCAAACTCTCGCCCAGTTAGGTGATCGACAACTCGCCAATTTAGGTTTGGCAGCTCATCCTTGCCGATCCAACGAACACCTTCACCGAGGTTATAAATCTGGGTTAGGTTGCCGGCCGGGCTAAGTCTTTCGAAGACGACAACACCTTGACCTCTGCCCGAACGCGCCTTGGTCGCCACCCCGGCATGGATGGAAGGCAAGGCCAATCGAGTCTCGATAAGGTTGTCGATTCCCTTGCGAATGCGAGTGTGAACCGACTTCGGATTCTTGCCAGCCGCGGCGTCATCGGCGACATCCCAGTTCATTTTCGGGCGGTTCAGCCAGCGACTGTCATCGGCCTTGGCCGGGTCATTCAGGTAGTCGTAATCGTTCAATAGGCCAACCTCGTCACCCATGTAGAGCAGCGGTATTCCTCCGAAGCCGAAAATCATTGCATAGGCACACAGGTAGCGTCGGATAGCGAGATCTAGGCCAGCGGAATCCTTGTCTTCAAGGAATTGTTCGATGCCAACCAAGCTGGCTGCGGTGCCCGAGGTGCGACGCTCCCCCGACTGCTTATCCATTTGGAAGTCGGCGCCACGTGAACCCGAACCCCAGAATTTGCCGGTGAAATAGTCGGCCAGGAACATGCGGTGTTCGTGACCATTTAGCCCCACTTGGTGGGCATCCGAGTCATCAATCGCCCAGCCGATGTCGTCGTGGCAGCGCAGATAGATTCCCCAGGCGCTATTCGATGGAATCGCCTTGAATCGAGAGAGCGTGAACTCGAGCAACTTCGCATCCTTGGCTGCGATTGCCGACCAAATCTGCACCATCAAACTGTTGTGATAGGCGAGGTCTGAGAGCTTGCCCGAACGCTTGCCCTCACCCAAATAGGCGCCGACCTGCGCTGGGCCGACGATTGCCTCGGCCTTGAAAATCAGTGAAGGTGCCAGGATGCGGGCAAAAGCTCGAATCGCCTGTGTGATGGAGTGAACTTCTTCTTCACCCTGGCACTGGGTTCCCATCCGCTTCCAAATGAAGGCGATGGCATCGAGTCTGAGGCAGTCGACACCGTGGTTGGCTAGGTTGCCGATGATGTCGGCGAATTCGCAGAACACCGCGGCGTTACCCCAGTTGACATCCCACTGGTATGAGTTGAAGGTCGTCCAGACCCAACCGCCAAGTTTCTTGTCAAAGGTGAAGTTGCCCGGTGCGAAGTCGGGAAACACCTCTGGAAGGTTCTGTTCGAACTGGTCTGGGATTTCGCGGTCTGGATAGACATAGAAGTAGTCGCGGTATTTGGCATCGCCGGCCTGTGCTTTCAGAGCCCATTCGTGTTCCTGGGCTACGTGATTCAAAACCAGATCAAGGGTGAGTGAAATACCGGCCGAGTGGAGTTCATCGGCAACCGAACGCAGTTGTTCCATAGTTCCGAGTTCTGGGCTCAGGGCTCGGTAGTTCATGACTGCATATCCACCGTCATTGGCGCCAGGTCTTGGCTCGAGAATCGGCATCAGGTGCAGGTAGGAAACCTTGAGTGACTTCAAATAGTCGATGCGTTCGCGAAGCCCGGTGAGGTTGCCATTGAACAGGTCGGTGTAGGCGACGTAGCCGATGGTGTTTGCCTGCTGGAACCAGTCCGGTTGCAAAACTCGTTGGCGATCGCGGGCACGCAACGCCTCGTCACGGTTGGCATGGTTTTCGAGGAGCACTTTGACCAGCGCAGGCAAGGCGGTCTTTAGGTCGTAGACCTCGGCCAAGCCTTCGACTAGGTCCGTGGACCAACGGTCAAAGCGATCGAGCAGGTCATTGTCACCGCGGTCGTTCGCATCGAGGCTCTTTACTAGAGCGGCTCGCGCCTTGATTCTGGCGGCTTCGTGCTCCTTGGCTAACATCGGCGCTCCTTAGGTTTTGTTGAAATCCTAAGTTGGCGCGAAACCTAAATGTAAGCGGTTTCGGAATCCGTTGTCATCTCGTAATAACTTGGGTGAGTTATTGATCTAGCGAGGCAACCATTCGCTTCACAGTTGCCTTTTCGCCGGCAATGACGATGTGCTCGATGTTGCGCTTGGCTCCCGGAACACCAACCTTTTGGCCGGCTTTATTGAAGACACCAATCTGCGAGCCAACGTATCGCTTGAAATCGAAATCAACGATCTCGACGTGACCTCGCTTGGAGGCGATATCCATCAGGTCTGCACGCGAGAGCCAGGACTCGTTGTTGTAGCTCAGCACCATCGTTTCGCACTTGAGGTCATCAATCAGTTGGGCAAGTGCCTTAGCCATGGTCTTCTTCGAGTTGAAGGGGCTCTTCATCTCAGGCGTGCGGGTGTCGATGCGCTTATTGGCTATGCCATAGGTCTCAGGCTTATCCCAACGGACAAGCGACTCCCAGATGTGGTAGTTGCCGAAGTAACGATGCTGGTTATACGGCGGGTCTAGATAGGCAAGATCTACAGATGGTAGGTCCTTGACGATCTCAAGGGCATCTCCCCTTATCGATAGACCGGCACCGGCAAGTAATTCTGGGTCTCGCAGTTCGAGACGATTCCCCGAACGGCTGGCCCAACTCTTGAGAAAAGCCATCTGGATGCCGGTGGTGCTGTCGACACGGTCGGCACCAAGCAGCAAGCTGGTTAGTAGCGGGTAATAGAGCCAGCTATCCCGGTAGTCGGATTCGATACGCTCTCGAATGGCATCCACCTTTTCGCCATTTTTAGGCTGAAAATAGCGGGCTTCGACGCAAAACTTTTCGGTGAAATAGCCGGCTTCGCCCTTTAGGTCATCGAGTTCCAGAATCGCCTCGACCAGTTCACTGTGATTTGCCGAGTTGGCATCCAGCTCGATCCAGGTTTTTCCGAAGCACTCCGAATATGAGGCGACGTCGGAGGCGGTGACAGTCATTCCGAGTTTCTTGAAGGCCTGAGCAACACGCGTGGTGCCAGTGAATAGGTCAAGGGCAGTCGTGGCCCCAGATGCGGCGCCAAGTTGCGTGAGAGCTGGAATCAAGGTGCGCTTGGAACCCAAGTACTTAATCATTGGGCCTCCTAACGCTCAACCACTTATCTTGCCACGGCTGCGCTATCGAAAAAATCGAAAAGTTAGACTTGAGGCAATGGAAAACATCGAACCGCTGGGAGCCGCCGCGCTCTATAGCATCGACTATGCCCGCGAGAAGCTCGCCGGTAAGTCGGTTGTGGCGCTAACTGGCGCTGGAATCAGCACCGATTCGGGCATCCCCGACTATCGTGGCCAGGGTCGTGTTGCCCGCCATCCGATGACATTCGACACCTTCATGGGGTCTCAGGCCGCCCAGATTCGCTATTGGGCCCGCAGCTATGTCGGTTGGAGCCGCATCGCCGATGCCAAGCCAAATGCGGGGCACTTTGCGCTCGCCGCAGCCGAACGTTTAGGTCAGCTGCAACAGGTGATTACCCAAAATGTTGATGCCTTGCACCAGGCTGCCGGTTCAAAGAACGTGATCGATCTCCACGGGCGCCTAGACACGGTCCGCTGCATGAAGTGTGGTGCGCCAATGACCCGTGTTCGCATGGATGAACTGCTTCATGAACTCAACCCAAACATCGAAAAAGATGCCAATCACGAATTCACCCCGGATGGCGACGCCGAACTCGAAGCGGCAGCGGATTTCCGCATCCCGGCCTGCCAAATCTGTGATGGCGTCTTGAAGCCCGATGTGGTCTTCTTCGGTGAATCGGTCCCCCAGTCGAGAGTCGAAAATGCGATGGCGCGACTCGACGAAGCCGACGCGCTTTTGGTGGCCGGAACATCATTGACCGTCAACTCTGGACTTCGCTTCGCCCGACGGGCGGCTCGAGCCGGCAAGCCGATCATCATCGTGAACATCGGCGAAACCAAAGCCGACGAACTTGCCACCGCGAAAATTGAAGCAAACACCTCACAGGTTCTCGAAAGGCTTTTCATTGACTAAGACCGTTATCGGATTATTGCGCCACGGTCAGACCAATTGGAATATCGACTTTCGACTTCAGGGTGTCACCGACATCCCGTTGAATGAAACCGGAATCGAACAAGCAAAGGTGGCCGGTTCCGTGTTGGCGGCTGGCGTTGAACGGGGCGATGGCTGGGATTTAATTCTGTCCTCTCCCCTGTCTAGAGCACGCGACACTGCTGTCATGGTCGGCGAAGCAATCGGTCTGGGCGGAGTCTCGATCGAGGAACTCTTGCTCGAGCGTTCTTTTGGTGAAGCTGAGGGCCTCTCACACGAGGAGTGGAAGTCGAAATATAGTGACACTAACCACGTGCCCGGCGGCGAGTCACTCGAACAGCTTGAGGCTCGTTCCTGGATCCTTTTGCAGCGTCTACTTGATCACCATGAGGGCAAGCGCGTGCTTACCGTTTCACACGGTGCGCTGATTCGCACACTTCTGCGTTTGGTTAGCAAGGGCGAGTTTCCTCGTGAGGGTGAACGCTTGGGCAACGCCTGCCTAAGTGTCTTTGAGTACACCGATGAAAGTGGCTGGACAATCGCTAGTTACGAGCCGAAGACTCTCGCGCTCTAACTTAGTAGTTGCGCCTCAGCGCCAACCTCTAAAGTCGGGAAATCATCTCAATCAGGTCGCCTGCTGAGCGATCCCAATTGAACTGTTCGGCGTGCTTGCGCGAGGCAGCGCCGCGTTCGACCCAGGCGGGGTTTGATTCGAGTTTCCGAACCTGAGCTGCGAAATCCTCGGGGTTTTCCTGGTCGAAGAACAGAGCAACATCGCCGCCAATTTCCTTGAAGATTTCGATATCCGAAACCACAACCGGAACTCCGCGAGACATGGATTCGATCAATGGAATGCCGAAGCCTTCGTCGCGTGAACCAGTGACCAGGGCAACAGCCTGGTCGAGCTGTTTGTGGTACTCATCCTCTGATACGCCGTTGTGAAAAATCACTTTTCCAAAGCTCTTACCGACTCTTGATTCCAATTCGGCCTGACGGTGGGGCTTGATTCGACTGAGCAGGTGCAGTTCATAGTCTGGCAAGAACTTCATGCCGTCGATCAAGACTTCGACGTTCTTGTAATCCATGAAAGACCCCATGTATACCAAGCGCTGTGCGCCTCGTGGGCGAACTTTTGGGGCTCGGTTGGCTTGGTCTTCGGTGAAGGTTCCCGCCGCGTTATAGACCACCGAAATCGGTCGCTTTGTCAGCTTGTGCTGAAGCATCAGACGCTTGGTGGTCTTTGACACCGTGGCAACGGCATCGGCTCGGTTTAGAAACACTCGCTGTGGCCAATAGACCATGTGAAACAGGCGCCAGCCGGTCCTGATCAACCAGTTGAACTCCGGCGGTGGTGCCGGGTGGCGGTAATAAATCAGGTCGTGCAGCGTGAGAATCAACTTGTATTTGCGGAACCAGGATCCCATGGTCTGCATCGGTGAGAAGACCACCTTGGCGCCGGCCTTATTCAACTTCGGCGAGATGAACAGCTCTTTGAGTGAAGTCGGGTCATTGACCAAAACATAGTCGCAGCCGCGTGGCAGTTTGATCAGTTGACGGGTGTCGTGAATGATCGCGGTTACTTTGGTACGGCGATTGAGCGCTGCAAAAAGCCCAGCAGAGAAGCGGCTAATGCCGTCGTGGTGGTCGTAGCGAATGAACCGGGCGTCGAAATAGATGTGATCGGTTTTCACTGTGAATCACCGACCTCGGTGTCGTCTTCTAGATCCGCGCGCATCGCTGCGGCTACCTCAAACGGCTTTTCGTAATGAGTTAGGTGACCAACTCCGCGCAGCGTGGTTAGTGACCAATTCACCGGGATGGTGGCTGCCATAGCCTCTTGTTGCTTCACGCTGGTGATGTCGTCCTTGGCGCCAATGATCAAGGTTGTCGGGACGGTGAATTGCGGCGCGTATTCGCCAACATTGTGGGAAATTGAGGCGTTGTAGCCCTCGATTGCGACGGTGCGATTTGCGAAGTCATTGAAGTTTGCGTCGTGCTGCGCATGCACCCAGTCGCGCAGCTCACGATTGAAACTCTTGGTCATCACGATGCTCATGCCCCGAACCATAGGCCAGCTTTTCAGCATGCCTAGGCCAGCCTTGAGCGGCAGCGCACCACTCAACCAGAACATCAGCTTTACCAGCTGGGTCATGGCCGCCTTTGGGCCTTCCAGGGCTGGCGCCGAAACCGGGTTGATCAGAACAAGGTGTGAAATCGCCGTGCTCTGCGCGGCACAAGCAGCCGAGATGATGCTGCCAAAGCTGTGGCCCACGAGCACCGGCTTGGTCTTGATTTTTTGTTCGCGGGTGACATGTGAAATGAAGGCATTGAGCCAGTTCACATAAGCGTCGACGTTGTGCTCCCCCGCAAAAGGTGCCGATGCGCCGAAACCTGGAAGATCAGGAATCACGATGTTGAAATCAGGCAGAGCCCCAGCGATGGCTTCAAGCCCGTGGTGATTGCCTCGATAGCCGTGGATGAAGATCAGGGTCTTGGCAGTTGCATCGCTGGCCGGATAAAACCAATAGCGGGTAGCAGTGCCGGCAATAATCGCTTCACGAGCCTCGGAGCGCGCGAGAGCAGTCCTGGCAAGTTCATCCGAGTAGAGCACCATCTTGGCAGCCGCTTAGACCGAGAAGTATTTCGCTTCTGGGTGGTGCAAAACCATTGCGTCAGTTGACTGCTCTGGGTGGAGCTGAAGCTCTTCAGACAGGGTCACGCCAATGAGTTCAGGCTTCAAAAGTTCGACCAATTTCACGCGGTCTTCTAGCTCTGGACAAGCCGGGTAACCAAATGAATAGCGGGCGCCGCGGTAGTCAAGCTTGAACAGACCCTCGACCTCGTTCGGGTCTTCGGCAGAGAAGCCAAGCTCTTCGCGAACTCGTGCGTGCCAGAACTCGGCAAGCGCCTCGGTCAGCTGCACCGAAAGGCCGTGAAGCTCTAGGTAGTCGCGGTATTCGTTGCTCGCGTAAATCTCGTTAGCGACCTCTGAGACGCGGTTACCCATGGTCACCAACTGGAACGGCACAACATCGATCTTGCCGCTCTCCTTTGAGGCAACGAAGTCGCTCAAGCAGAGGTGACGGTCGCGAGCCTGACGAGGGAAAGTGAAGCGCAAACGCTCGGTGCCCGGTACTCCCCCAGAACCGCCATCGGTGGCGCCTTCAGGGCCGTGGTGCAAAATCACTAGGTCGTCGCCATCAGACACAGCCGGGAAGTAGCCATAGACCACAGCGGCCTCGAGCAGACCCTCAGTCTGGATGCGATCCATCCAAGCGCGCAGGCGCGGACGACCCTCGGTTTCGACTAGTTCTTCATAGCTGGCGCCATCCTCGGCACGTGAGGGCTTCAATCCCCACTGGCCCATGAATGTGGCACGTTCATCCAAGAATGATGAATAGTCGCGAAGTGGAATGCCCTTCACGATTCTGGTGCCCCAGAATGGCGGGGTCGGAATGCTGTTGTCGGTCGCGACATCTGAACGGTCAGGCATCATGTCTGGCACGGTGTGCACGAGCTTGCTGACCGGCTTTACCACGCGCTTTTTGAGCGGTGGCAAAGTGACCGAGGTGTCGCCGCGCTTGATCTTGACCAGGGCATCCATTAGGCGAAGACCCTCGAACGCATCGCGGGCATAGCGAACTTCCCCCTCATAAATCTCGGCGAGGTCTTGCTCGACAAAGCTGCGAGTTAGGGCTGCGCCACCAAGGATGACTGGCCAGCGTCCGGCAACCCCGCGAAGATTCATCTCCTCGAGGTTTTCCTTCATGATCTGAGTCGACTTCACTAGCAGACCGCTCAAGCCGATTACGTCAACGTTGTGCTCTTCGGCTGCCTCGAGAATCGCGTTAATCGGCTGTTTAATGCCGATGTTGACGGTCTCGAAACCGTTGTTGCTCAAGATGATGTCAACCAAGTTCTTGCCGATGTCGTGGACGTCGCCGCGCACGGTAGCCAGCAGAATGCGGCCCTTGCCTTCATCCTCGGTCTTCTCAATGAAAGGTTCGAGGTGGGCAACCGCGGTCTTCATGACCTCGGCAGATTGCAGAACGAATGGCAACTGCATCTCGCCCTTGCCAAATAGCTCGCCAACAACCTTCATGCCCTCGAGCAGGTGATCGTTGATGATCTGAAGCGCCTTCATGCCATTAGCCATCGCCTCGTCGAGGTCGGCCTCTAGGCCCTTCTTTTCACCGTCGATGATGCGGCGCTGCAGACGCTCATTGAGTGGCATCTGGGCTAGTTCGTCGGCGCGTGACTGGCGAGCTGCCTTTGAGTCGACACCACTGAAGACGTCGAGGAAGTGGGTCAGTGGGTCATAGCTAACGTTGCCGTCAGCGTCGTATTCGCGCTTGTCATAAATCAGACCCATCGCAGCGTCGAGCTGCTCCTGAGGAATCTGGTTGAGCGGCATGATGCGCGCTGCGTGAACGATC
>Ga0228703_1001114_pt1 | contig 17124 bp, 8 predicted proteins | sample McNCre217_Aug_MG_3_FD_178020 | JGI IMG/M metagenome (GOLD analysis project Ga0228703, IMG submission 178020) | Freshwater microbial communities from McNutts Creek, Athens, Georgia, United States - 29-17_Aug_MG | ecosystem: Environmental > Aquatic > Freshwater > Creek | place: USA: Georgia... | reverse complement strand
TGCAATGCAGTGAGGGGCGATTAGCTCAGCGGTAGAGCACTGCATTCACACTGCAGGGGTCACATGTTCGATCCATGTATCGCCCACCAAATATAAAAGCGCCTGTCGGCAACGACAGGCGCTTTTTTTTCGCATCAGGCAATGGGTATTGTGCGATCTTTTGGCTATTCAAGTTCAAGATTTTCAACCTTGAATAGGTCGATTTAAAGCGATATTTAAATCGCTTTCCTGAAGCAGCATTGATTAAAATAATTTCATTTTTGACAATCAAATGCACATCGCTCTGCTCGAAGATGAATCCGCATTGGCCCAGGAAGTCAAATCTCTTTTGACAGCAGCGGGGCACACGGTGGTGCACTTTGCCGATGGGCACAGCATCATTCAGGGATTGCCCAAGGACACATTTGACCTGTTTGTGCTGGACTGGCACGTGCCTGGGCCCAATGGGATGCAGGTGCTGGCGCATTTGCGCCAGAACATGAAGCTCACCTCGCCGGTGGTGTTTTTGACCAGCAACAGTGCCGAAGAGCAAGTCGTTCAGGCGCTGAACGCCGGGGCTGACGACTATTGCGCCAAACCCTTGCGCAGTGTCGAATTCATGGCTCGCGTTGCTGCCTTGCAGCGCAGGCTGATGCCGCAAACACTCACGATCCCTGACGGTGAACTGTTGGATGGCTATGTTTTCCAACGCATTGATCGCCGGGTGATCGTTGACGGCGAGTCGGTCAACCTGACCGAAAAAGAGTTTGAGCTCAGCCTGCTTTTGTTTCAAAACCTGGAGCGTCCCATCTCGCGCCACCGCATCATGCAAGAGGTTTGGGGCCGCGAAGAAGATGCCTTGTCTCGCACGTTGGATGTGCACATTTCATGGATTCGCCGCAAGCTGGGCATTGGTGCACAGGGTACCCGTTTGCGTCTGAATGTTGTGCATGGCTATGGTTACCGGCTGGTGAAGGTGACCGAAGGCGTTGAAGGTCATTCATGAAACCACGTGCTGATCGGTTCTCTGTGTTGGCGCGCTTGTGCCTGGCTGCTTCGGTGGCATGGGCTTCTGCACCACTCATGGCCCAAGAGACCCATGACCATTTGCGCTACAAGCTGCAGCCACGTGATACCTTGTTGTCTCTTGTTTCTCGGTACATGCAAGGCCCTGATGCCTTAGCGCAAATCACCAAGCTCAACAAGATTGCTAATCCGAACCTGGTGCCGGTGGGTTATCCGCTCGAAATTCCCCGCCACCTCATCAAATTCAGCCCGTCCACCGCCACCGTGACGCGGCTCAACTGTCACACCATCACACGGCTTGATGGCGATGCGGCTGTGCCTGTGAAGTCAGGCGACACATTGGCTGAAGGCTCCGTGGTGCGTATTCCGGCCGGTTGCCAGCTGGCCTTGACCTTGGAAGATGCCTCTGTGCTGCGCATGATGTCGGGTGCAGTCATCAAGCTCAAAACCTTGCGCCGCAATATGCTTGAAACGTCCCCGGAGGTCCGGGTCGAGTTGCTCGACGGTCGTTTGGAGGTGGACGTGCCTCGCAAGCGTCAAGGGGAGGATGCGCCTTTTGAAGTCCGCACACCGACCTCTGTGGCCGGCGTGAGAGGCACCGAGTTCCGGGTTGGCTTTGACGCCCGCAAGCGCAACAGCCAAGTGGAGGTGCTGACAGGTGTCGTGGCCGCGCAAGGCAGTGCGGATAAAGTCGGCCAACGTGCCAATGCCGGGCAGGGCGTTTCCATCGAAGCCAATGGCAAAGCCTTGCCTGTAGAAAACCTGCTGCCAGCCCCTCACTTTGAAAAATGGGCGACCGGGAAAGACAGCAAAGACTGGCGGCTCACATTCAGCGCATCTACCGAGGCCAGCCAAACCCTGGTTCGCCACTCTGAAGATGCCAGCTTTTCCTTCATCCATGCCGAAGAGTTTTTGCCTCACCCTGAAATCGTCATGGCGGGCTTGACGGCCAATGTGGTTTTTCAGCAGTGGCTGTCTGTATCTGCCTCGGGCATCAATGGTTACAGCAGCAACTACGGTTTTTGCAAAGGCTACAAGCGGCTGGAGCTCTGGCGTTGCAACGTCAACTTCAACATGACAGGGCTCACCCATCCTCACTTGCGCTTTGAAAAAGTCGAAGCCGAAGGACCCGCTCAAGTGATTCTGGACCAAGCCATCAAGATCAACGCCAACGACCAGCTGGTGCTGCGCGGCGTGCCTTCCGGTCATTACCGGTGGCGCTTGGACGACGACCAGGCAGCCAATCGTCGCCATACCCTCCAAGGCCAGTTTGAATTGGTCGCCATTCCAGGCGAGCCGTGATGTCACCGCACGCGGCGCTGACAGCTGCAATACGCCGTCCTCTATCGACTGACGAAAGGCGTTACTACCGTGAATGGCTGGTCATCGCGCTGACCACTCTGTTGGCGATGACGCTGTTCACGGCCATGCAATGGGGGCAGTCCTTCGGATTTGTCATTTATGACCAATTCCAACGCTGGTGGCCGGCCAGCCCGGCCAATGACATCGTGGTCATTGCCATTGATGACCACACATTGGAGGCCCGTGGTGGCTGGCCACTCAAACGCAGCGATTACGCGCAATTGCTGCAGAAACTTGCAGACACTGACAACCAGCCCAAAGCCATTGGCTTTGACATTTTGTTCCCGGACCCCACACCGCAAGACCTGCAGCTGGCCGAGCAAATCCGTCGCCACAACGTCTTTCTTGCAGCGGAGCAGCCAAGAGGCGCATCGTCCAACTTGGCCACGGTTCGCCAGATCAATCCGGTGCTGGCCCAAGCTGCCAAAAGCATGGCCCATGTCAATCTCAGTTTTGAGCGAGACGGCTCCTTGCGCGGAGCGCATCTGCTGGACAACGGGGTGCCTCAGCTTACGCTGGCCATGTCGGGGAGACCACAGCAGGCTTACGCATCGCATGGCAGCTACAGGCGCATCCATTTGGTCGACCCGCAGGTGGGCTTTCCAACGGCATCGCTGGCCGATGTGCTCTCTGGCCAAGTGCCTTTGCAATTCTTCAAAGACAAATATGTGCTGATTGGTTCCACTGCCCCCAGTTTGGGGGACCATTTCGCGACCATGTATTCGGGCGAGCAGGGGTCTGGTACGCCCGGGGTCATGCTTCACGCCAGCCTGCTCAACGGCATTTTGCGTGATCAACTCGTCGTGCCTGTGGGCGTACCCGTGCAATTGGCACTGAGTTGGCTCTGGCTGGTGTTGACCTTGGGCGCACTTTTGGTGCTCAGTCCTTTGACCGAATTGCTTGTCAATGTCGGAGTCGCTGTTTCGACCTTGCTGGTCAGTTTCGGGGCACTGATGCTCACCCACTTCTGGTTCGACCCTGGGTTGTGTGTCATGGCCATCGCCTTGCTCAAGCCCGCCTGGGCCTGGCGACGCAATGAAATGATCGTCAGCTTCATGGCTGAGCGAGCTGCACAGTTGGACCACGTTCAGCGTCATCGGAAAAAGATCCGCCAAGGCTTGCAACTGCGTTACTTCACCAGCGACACCTTGCTGCAGTATTCGCGCCTGCTGGACAACGCCATTTGCATGGTCAATGACCGCTTGCAGTTTTTGCAGGGTGTGGTGTCGAAAATTCCGACAGCCATGCTGGTGGCCGACAGTGATGGCCGAACCTTGTTGACCAACCCGCGCATGGCGCAGGGCCTGCCTGCCGGGCTCGTGGACAAGGGGCAAAGTCTGGAGCCTTTGATGGCCCATCTGGGCTTGCTCACCCTCAACCTCGACATGCTCAGCGAGAAAGACCACCTGGTCAACGGCCTCGATCCGCACGGGGCCTTGCAGCACTTCATCTTCAGGGTGGCCCGCATTCCGCAGGAGGACGATAAACCGCTGTGGGTCTTGTCCTTGACCGATGTGACCGAAATGCGCCAGTTCCAGGCGCAGCGTGACCGCACACTGCAGCTGCTCTCTCACGACATGCGTACACCCATTGCGTCCATCATTGCACTGAGCCGCAAGCCCGTGCCCGACACCGTTGTGGCGACTGAATCAGCCAGCTATATCCATCGGCATGCCCGCACCTTGCTGAGCATGATGGATGACTTCATCTTCTCGATCCATGCCCAGGCCCCCCATTACAAACTGGTTGAACTGCTGGTGGACACCCTGGTGGACGAGGCCGTCTATCAGGTCAAAGACCTGGCCCAGGCTGAGCGCATGCGCCTGGTGCAAGACTTTGAAGAAACGCCTCAATTCGTGATGGCCGACCCACGCCTGCTGACCCGCGTGTTGGTCAACCTGCTGGTCAATGCCATCCGCTACGGCGCCAAAGACAGTGACATCCACATCAGTGTGACCCATGACGAGGTGTTTCACCCCAGCCCTTGTGTGCGCTGTACTGTGAGCAACACCGTGGGCAAACTTTCGCAAGACCCGGCGCAAGGTTTCAGCACTGGCAAGAGTTTTGGCTTGGGCCTGGACTTTGTGCAAACCGTGGTCCACAAACACAATGGCCACCTGCACATGCATTTGCCCAAAACAGCAGGAGCCATTGCCACGGTGGAGCTGGCGCTGCCTTTGGTTTCCTGATCGATACGCGTGCGGGCAGCGGATGGAAATTGGCAACATCAATACAATTATCGATTAAGATGATTTAAGTGTTAATTTAAGTTAAATTAAGAATTATTGGCAATCATTTTTTGTAGAATTTATTCAATTGAACACAAAGGTTTCATATTCATGGAGCCTTTGGAATTGGAGTGATTCATGAATGCCAATAACCATAAAACTGTTTTTTCCGAACGCCTGGGTACCTTGGTGGCCGTGGGTGAAAACGCCCGTAGTCAGGGCAAAGCCAATGGCGCAGGTCTGAGTCAGGGTATAGGTGCAGTGGGTGGTTTTGTGGGTGCGCTGGCAGTGGGCTTTGCCCTGGTGGGGTTGGCTTGGGCAGGTCCCGTGGTCACAGCTCTGCCCACAGGTGGCCAAGTGGCACAAGGCACAGCCAGCATCAGCCAGTCAGGTGCAGTCATGAGCATCACCCAGTCCACAGCCAAGGCGGTGGTTAACTGGAGCAGCTTTGATATTGGCAGCCAGGCCAAAGTCAACATCACCCAACCTGGGGCAGACGCGGTCATGCTCAACCGCGTCACTGGAGCCAATCCCAGCCAGATCTTCGGTCAATTCAATGCTAACGGCCAGGTGGTCCTAGTCAACCCCAACGGAGTGCTGTTTGGTAAAGACGGCAGTGTCAACGCCATCAGCTTCACGGCCAGCACGTTGGGCATCACAGATGCCAACTTCATGGCCGGCAACTTGCAGTACGAGCGCAATGGCGCCACAGCTGCGGTGATCAACCAAGGCAGCATTAAAACCACTGGAGGCTACGTGGCTCTGCTGGGCGCCAGCGTCAGCAACGAAGGCAGCATCCAAACCCAGGGCGGCACGGCCTACTTGGCCGCAGCCGAAGCGATCAAGGTACCGATCAGCGGGAGTGGTCGCATCAAGCTCGAACTCAGCCCCAGCAGCATCAACGCGGCGGTCAGCAACGCCAAGGGCGCTGCCATCGTGACCAACGGTGGGCAGGTGTACATGCAGGCGGCGGCGTTGAACAACGCGGTGGCCAACATCATCCAGAGTGGCAGCATTGACTCCACGGGCGAGCAGGGCGGAGCAGTGCACCTGCTGGCCGATAGCGGGCAGATCAAGGTGGACGGCAGCATCACGGCCAACAGTACGACCGCCTCAAACAAGGGCGGTGACATCGTCATTGGCCGCGACGAAGAGACGGGGGCGCTGGCCAAAGCCACGGATGTGAGCAGTGCCAAGCTTGAAAGCAGCCAAGGTTTTGTGGAAACCTCCGGTCAAGATTTGAAATTTGAGGGCGTGTCGGTTGTCGCGAAGCAGTGGCTGCTTGATCCTGTTGACGTCAATATCGATGCGACCAATGCAGCAACCATTGGTACCAATTTGGGTACCACAGATGTCACGATTCAAACCACAGGGACCACCTTAGGGGTGACTTCTGCGGGCACTGGAAACATCACCATCAGCAACGCCATCACCAAAGCTGCAGCTGCTGGTGCCAATACGACGCTCACGTTGCTTGCAGACAACGGCATCACAGTCAATGCGGCCATTGGTGCTGCAGCTGGTGCGGGCAAACTCAATGTGGTGATGACCGCCAATGGGCAAACCGATGGGGTGGCCGCCGCTTCCATGACGGCAACGCAAAGAGCGCTCAGCCGAGGGATCTTGGTCAACAACACCTCGATCAACGCCAATGGTGGTGATATCACTCTGGTGGGAACATCTTATGCGGACAGAACCATTGCCAATAACGCCAATGCAAGCGCAACCAATGCCATTGGTAAAGGTGTTCAAGTTCACAATGGCACTAATTTGACAGGCAACAACATCGTCATCACAGGGGTGTCTGAAGTGCTTGCGGGCGCCACCGGGACTGGCGTCCTTGTTCAACGGTATCCGACGGCAGCCATCTTGAGCGCCACAGGCCATATCTCCATCACGGGCACAGTTCAAGGTGCTGGCAATGGCTATGGTTTGAACTTTGCAACCAGTGACTGGGGAGGACAAGCGCCAAGTCTCACGGCGAGTGGCAGCATCACTTTGCGTGGAAATAACCGCGCGTCTACCAGCAACACCAATGAGGCGATTTCCATCACCTCGGGTGTTCAAGCCATTGCTGGGGGCAGCATTGTGCTGCAAGGGGAGACCAACAATGCTGCAGCCAATGCCATTAATGTGGCTTCAAACTATGCAAGCACCTGGGGTGTCGGCGGCGCCTTGCAAGGCAACATGACACTGCAAGCCACAGGGGCCACCATCGCGACAGGCTACGTACTGATTCAAGCCAATCAGGGGAGCATTGTCTTGAATAACCAATTGCCCAATAACCTGTCCAGTGGTTCACTGACAACTGAAAACAAAGTCACAGGCTTCAACATCATCATCGACAACACTGGCGCGGGCATGACCACGGGTGCAAGCAATACAGTGGGAACGGGCAGCATTGATACGACGACGAATACAGGCGTCATTGTCAAGGGGGCCGGTAAGAGCACGTCCAGCAATTCAGGCATCAAGATCGCCGATGGCCGCATGTTCACAGCCAGAAACAACATCCATATTTTCGGCGTCGGTACATCAGGCAGTGGTCTTGAAATCAGCGGTGCTGCAGCATTGACAGCCAACACAGTCGGTAATGTTGGCAACATCAATCTGTCGGGCGAAAACACCACCAGCGCAGGGGCTGCCATCAACATCAGTAACGCATCGTCCACCATCACGGCACTTAATGTCGTTGCATTGAATGCCAATGCAAGCAATGGTGGAACCTCCTTGCTGGAATCAGGCAGTATCACGACGAGCGGAGAGTTGCAGGTTTCAATACCTACGACAGGAACCATTTCCGGGGCAATCAGCGGTGCGGGGTTACTCAGAAAAGTGGGTACCAATGGTGCAGGTACTTTGATGTTGACTGGTGCCAATACCTACACAGGGGGCACAACAGCCAATGGGGGCATATTGCAGGTCGGCAATGGCGGTACCGTGGGTTCTTTGGGTATGGGTGCCATATCTGTGGCTGCCGTCTTGGCCGTCAAGCGCTCAGATAACTACTTGATTGCCGACAACATTGCAGGTACAGGCCAACTTTGGCAAACGGGTAGTGGCACGACCATTCTGACTGGAACCAACAGTTACGTTGGAGCAACCACCATCAGTGCCGGTGCATTGCAAATTGGCAATGGGGGTTCAATGGGTACGTTAGGGTCAGGCGCTGTCAGCGTTGCCACAGGTTCATCGCTGACATTCAATCGCTCAGATACATGGGCCGTGAGCAATGCCATCAGTGGTGCTGGGACCGTGACGCAGTTCGGTTCAGGCACAGTCATACTGACTGGCGCAAACAGCTATTCGGGCACGACCACCATCAGTGCGGGTGCCTTGCAAGTGGGCAATGGCGGCACGACAGGTACTTTAGGGACGGGGGGCGTGATCGACAATGCCGCATTGGTTTTCAATCGAAGTGATTCGCAGACTGTTGCTGGTGCCATCAGTGGCACGGGTACTTTGACCCAGTCTGGATCGGGAACAACGATACTGACTGGGGCCAACAGCTATGCTGGCATGACCACCATTGCTGCGGGTACTCTGCAGGTGGGCAATGGCGGATCGACCGGTACTTTAGGTTCTGGCGCTGTTGTCGATAACGCCAATTTGAGCTATGCACGTTCAGCCGCGACGACGATCGCAAACGACATCACAGGGACGGGCAATGTCTCAGCAATCATCACGGGTGCAAGCAGTCATTTGACCGTGGATCACACCATCAATCTGACGGGTGGCACGGTGAATCTGGCGACCGATGGGAATGTGTTGCTGTCCAAAGCCATTGCCACCACCAACACCACAAGCGCGGCCATCTTCATCGAGTCAGGCAAAGCCACTGCGGCAGGCACATCCACCGGTGGCGATGTGCAAATTTCTGGGACAGGTGCGCTGACGGTGGGCGCCGGGGGGCGCGCCACGGTGATGACAGGTTCTGTGGCTGGCAGCACAGGGTTGACCACCGTGGTGGGGTTGGGGTCTGGCCATTTCCGCTACAACAGCGACGAAAGTGCGAGCAACTACACGACGACCTTGGGCACTGGCCTGTATGCCATCTACCGCGAATCTCCTACGCTGACGGGTGCTGTCAATAACGAAATCAAAACCTACAACGGCCTCAATTACGCAGGAACCAATGGCAGCATCACCAGCCTAGGCGGCTTTGTGAATGGTGACACCAATGCGCAGCTGGGCACGGTCACGTACAGTGCAGCCAACAGCCAGAATGCGGGCACCTACAGCATCACGGGGGGCGTCAGCAGCCCGTTGGGCTATTCGGTCTCATTGACTTCAGGCATCTTGACGGTCAACAAAGCAGATCTGACCTTGTCTGGTTCACGCACGTATGACCGTGGGACAACTTTTTCCGGTCAATACCTCACAGCGACCGGTGTGAACGGCGAAACGTTCACTGTCACAGGCAGCGGCGATGCCAGCAACCTGAGCAACAAAAACGTTCAGACCAACCAGGCTTTGGCCAGCGTGACCAGTTTGGCATTGGGCACCAGCAGCAATGGTGGTTTGAGCTCTAACTACAACGGCCTCAGTGTTACCGGCTCCAGTGTGAGCGTGACGGCAAAAGCCGCCACGGTCAATGGCACGACGACCAGTGTGACCTATAACGGCTCCACGCAAAATCAGGCGGCAGCGACCACATCGGGCATCCTCAGTGGCGATGCGATCACCATCAGCGGAGCTGCCAGTGGCAGAAATGCGGGCACCTATGCATCCACCTTGAACGCTTCTGGTACAGATGCAGGTAACTACAGCTTCACCTACAACAACGCCAACCTGGTGATTGGTCAGGCCGATCTGGTGCTCAGTGGTACCCGCGTGTACAACGGTGAAAAAACCTTTGCTGGAACTTACCTTACAGCGATGGGGGTCCATGGTGAGACCTTTGGCATCACTGGCGCGGGTGACATCAGCAACTTGACCAGTAAAAACGTGCAGGCCAACCAGTCACTCAATAGCGTGACAGGCTTGAGTCTGGGAAGCAGCAGCAATGGTGGACTCAGCATCAACTACAAAACGCTGAGTGCCTCTGGCTCCAACGTGAGCGTGACCACAAAAGCTGCTGCTGTGACTGGCACTGCCACCAGCATGACCTACAACGGCTTGACTCAAAACCAAATGGCCGCCACCACATCTGGCATTGCGGCAGGTGATGAGATCACCATCAGCGGGGAGGCCAGCGGCAAGAGTGCGGGCACTTATGCCTCCCACTTGTACGCTTCGGGTGCGGATGTGGGTAACTACAACTTCAGTGTGACCAACGCCAACTTGATCATCGCGCAAGCACCGTTGACCGTGACCTCCAGCTCAGTGACCAAGACTTATGACGCGGGCCTCGGTGCCAGTGGCGTCGGTATTGTGGGCGTTTTGGCTGGTGCGGCGGCGGGTGATGTGGTGAACAGTGCTGGCAGTCAGGCTTTCTTAAACAAGGATGCGGGCACAGGCAAAACCGTGCGTGCATCGGGTGTCTCCATCAAGGATGCCGTTGGCCGTGATGTGACCAGCAACTACGCCATCACTTACATCGATGACACAGCAAGTGCCATCAATCCCGCACGCTTGACCATCACGGCCAACGGCGATGCCCGGTTTGTGACTCAAAGCGATGTTGCCAATTTCAATGGCGTGAGTTACGCGGGCCTAGTGGCTGGCGAAACAGCGGGTGTGCTGGCAGGCAATTTGGCCATCAACCGCACCAATGCGGTCAGCGATGTCGCTGCAAAAACGTACACAGGCGTGCTGATGCCAAGCGGACTGACATCCAACAACTACAGCATCAGCTTTGTGGGCGGCAATTACACCATCGTGCCGGCCAATCAATTGCTGATCAAGACGAACAACGTTGCTGTGACGTACGGCACTGCACCGACTTACATCACTACCGCCCAGTACCTTGGTGGCAACAATGTCATCTACACATTGACCCAATCCGGCAATACCTTCAGTGACAACGCCGGTGGTTCGGTGACCGTGGCGCTCAAGCCCTATACAGGTCGTAATCTGGCTGGCGCCAGCGGTTCCGGCAATACAGTCGTGGGCAACTATGACATCAAGGATGCTGCGCCTGTGGTGGTTGGCAGCAACTTTGTGGGCTCGCCGGTTTTTACGGGCAGCTTGAGTGTGACGACCAAAGCGGTAACCCCTAGCGCCAGCGGGGTCAGCAAGAGTTATGACGCGACCACGTCCATGAACAATGTGGTGGTGGGGTTCTCTGGTGCATTGACTGGGGACAGACTTTCAATCAGTGGTACGGGCACTTTCTCTCAAAAGAATGTGGGCACCAACCTGGACTACACCATTTCAGGTTTGACGCTGTCTGGTAACGATGCAGCCAACTACTACCTGAGTGGGGGCAGCACCAGCTTCACGGGTCATGACGGGGTCATCACGCCTGCGCCGCTGGCGCTCAGTACCCTTGATGTTGTCAAAACCTATGACCGCAGCACCAACGCCGCTGGGGCCGCTGTGGCCGTTCAGAGCACGCGCTTATTCGACGGCGACACCCTCAGTGGAGGGATCTACACTTTTAACAACGCCAACGCTGGTACGGGCAATAAAACGGTGATCGTGTCGGATGTCACTGTCAATGATGGCAATGGCGGCGCCAACTACAGCGTCAGCTACGTCAACAACACCAGCAGCACCATCAACAAGGCTGCGTTGACAGTGATGGCTACAGCAGTGAGCAAGACCTATGACGGCACCCTCAGTGCCTCGGGCACAACCGGGGCGGTTGGGGCGCTGGTTACGGGTGATGTGGTGAACAGTGCAGGCACACAAGCCTATCTGGATGCCAATGCTGGCGTGGGAAAAACTGTGCGCGCCTCGGGTGTGACGATCAAGGACGGCGCCAACGCCGACATGACTGGCAACTACCAGATCACTTACCAGGATGTGAACACGGGTGTGATCAACAAAGCCCTGCTCACAGCCACTTTGGTAGGCAGTGTGAGCAAGGAATACGACAGCACGACAGCGGCAAGCAACCTGACGATGGCCAACTACAGCGTGACGGGCTGGGCCAACGTGGGTGAAGGTGTGACGGTCCGTCAGACCGCTGCCACTTATGCCAGCGCCACGGTGGCCAACAATGCGGGCACGGGCAGCGTCAGCGCCTCGCTGCAGGCGAGTGACTTTGCCGTGGTGGGGGGCACCAACTTGGGTAACTATGTTTTACCAACTTCGGCCAGCGGCCTGGTGGGGACCATCACGCGTGCGCCCCTGACTGTGAAGGTCAACGACACCAGCATGTTTGTGACGCAGTCGCTGAACACGGCGGTGGACAACGGATTCGCGTACACGGGCCTAAAAAACGGTGAAACTGCGACCACTGTCTTGGGCGCCTTGAGTCGCCGTTACACGGGCGCAGCCAATCCCGCCACAGGCAGTTACGGCGGAGTGTTCGACTTGAGTACCACTCCCACGGCAGCCAACTACACGGTCACTGTGCAAAAGGGCAGCCTGACGGTGGTGCCTGCAGACAAGCTGCTGATCCATGTGGGCAGCAACAATGTTGGTTACGGAACTTTGACGGCCGCCAATGCGGGCACAGCCGCGGCCAGTGTGACGGCGCAGTACTGCCTGGATGCAAACAACTGCAACGGGGCCAACATCGCCAACCTGATGATGAGCCAGCAGGGCACACGCTGGACCGCCACTGATGCGAGCAATTCCACCATCAGCTTCAACACAGTGGTGGACACCACAGGTAAGCTGTCCAGTGGCGGCTTTGTAAATGTAGGCAACTACATCTTTGCCACTGACAGCCTAAGCACCACAGGCACGGTCAATTTCAACGGTACAGCACTCAACGCCGGTGTACTGACTGTTGATCCCAAAATGCTGACACTCAGCGCAGGCAGTGTGACCAAAGTGTACGACGGCAGCACTGCATTGGCCGGTCGGGCGCTCATGCCCAATGGCGGCATGAGTGAGGACCACATCCAGGTCACTTCAACTGGCGGCAACTTCAGCGACAAGAATGTGGGCCGCCAGAGCTTCACGCTGACGGGTTTGCAACTGCTGGGTCTGGATCGAGCCAACTATGCATTTGCCGCTAATGACATGACTGGCACGGGCACAATTACACCTAAAGCACTCACGGTGACGGCCACAGTGCAAGACAAGGTGTATGACGGTAACACCAGCGCTAAGGTGACGATGGGCACCCTGACGGGACTGGTGGGTTCAGAGCAATTGTGGGTGACCGCGACAGGCAGTTTTCAAAACGCCACAACAGGCATCGACAAGCCAGTGGATGTACGTTACAGCCTGGAAGATGGTGCCTTTGATGGCAAGGCGAGTAACTATTCCGCGCCAGCTCAGATGCTCAAGGCCAGTATCCTGGCTTTGGGCACGCACAACCCGGTGCAACCGGTGGTGGTGCCTGCCAGGTCGCTCATCAGTGAGAGCACGGTGGTCATTGCCAAAGCTCAGGCCGCCGTGGGCTTGAGTGATACGGAGGGCCGAAACGAGAGTCGGGAGGCTTGTTCGGACATCCATCCAGATCAATGTGAATGTCAGGACACGGCGGTGCCTGGTGTGCAAATGTGTGTGGTATCTGTGCCATCAGGTGATTAAAATGAATAAATAATTGCTCAAAATAACTCTAAGTGCTCCTCTCTTGCCCATCGTTCGACTCGAATTGCGGCTCTTGCCCCCTGCGGGGTGCCCGAGGCACGAATCGCACGCTCAGAAAGACGGCATTTTTAATGGTCTGGCTGTTCACTGCATGGGCCGTCCATGCACAGACGCCCGACGCCTTGCTAGATTTCTCGCCTGTGGCCCCACCTCAGGCCGACAAGGTCAGACTCATTCAACCGGTGGTGACGTGGCTGGTGCGGCCTGATGCGGCTCAGTACTGCGAGCAAGTCAAAGAGCAGGACGGCCATTCGGTCTGGCAGGAGGGCTGTGTTTACTGGTCCAAAGCCAAGCCCAGTTGCACCATCGTGACCACGGACAAAACCACCCACTCGCAGATGGGCCGGTTGTTTTTGTTTTGCATGCATGCCGGAGAGTCCCCATGAGGGCGACCTGGATGCTTTTGCCCATGGCCCTGGCCATGCAAGCGCCGGCACACGCGCAAACGCTGAACATCAGCGATTCACCGGATGCCGCATTGGTCAAAAAATTCCGGCCTCCTGTGGTGGATCGGGTGCGCTTTGAGCCCCTGCTGCCCGAGCAGCGCCTGCTCAACGAGCCCAAGGTCAAAGTGCTGGCCCGCAAAGACGGTTACGAGTTCTGCTCACGCATCACGGGCATTCCGGTGGGCCCCAATTCGCGGCCCATGGCCTGTGCGTACTGGAACGTCAAGCGCAGCGAGTGCACCGTGGTGACGCCCGAAGTGACGGGGTACAACTATTTGGGCCATGAGTTGCGGCATTGTTTTGAGGGGGCGTTCCATGACTGAACGACGCCTGCCTGCAATGCTCTGGACACGGCGCCGTTGCCTGTTGACATTGGCCGGTTTGCCGTCCTTGCTGGCTGTCCATGCGCAGACGCCCGCGCCGACCCGAACGCGGGTGGGGTTCATCGCGCGTTATCTGCCCTACAGCTTTGTGCAAAGTGGTGGGGACGTGACAGGTTTTGATGTCGACGTGGTACGCGCCTTGCTGGCATCTATGGGGCAAGAACTGGAGCCGGTGATGGACACATTGCCCAATTTGCGGCAACGGTTGCAAAGGGGCGACATCGCCTTCATTGGCAACCAGCTGTTGTTCACCCCTGAGAACCGGCGCTATTTTGACTTTGTGAAGTCCTACGCCTCCATTCAGCTGGTGAGTGTCTTGCACGAGTCCGATGACCGCGACATGCTCAGTCTGGATGATTTCCTTGGCAAACGTTTGGGGGTGTTGGCCAACACCGACATCGAAGACCAGGCTCGCGGTGCTTTGGGCAAGTCGGTTCAAGCCTTCGCCCGCATCGAAGACGCTTTGCGTGCCCTGGCCGATCAAAAGCTGGACGCGGTGCTGGAGGAGAACCTGATCGCTGAATACTTCATTGACCGGGATGCCTTGCCCTTGAAGGTGGGTGTGCCTTTCACCAATCCGGTGCGTGTGGGTCTGGCGGTTCCCAAAGGTGCAAAAGACATGGACCAGCGCTTGTCGACGGCGGTGCAGGCGCTGGTGAACGGTGGTGCGTTCAAGGCGATCTCGCAGCGCTGGTTTGGCTACGATGTGAGCAAACCCCGGGTGGCCCATTCCATGGGCAGCTGAGTGCCTGGGGCGCATTAAGATGCGGGCATGAGCCCTGATTTACCTGTCCAGCTGCCCACCGATGCACAAAGCATTTTGACGCTGGCAGCGCGGTCCCTGTTCGATGTGTTTGCCAATGCCAGTGAAGGCATGTTGCTGGTGGATCGCTCGGGTCGGGTGGTCTGGATCAACGACCAGTACCGCCGTTATTTGCCCGCCCTGGGTTTCTCCAAAGAATCCGATTTTGTGGGGCAGCCTGTCTCCAATGTGGTGCAAAACACGCTGATGCACCAGGTGATCGAGACCGGCAAGCCGATCCTGGTGGACTTGCTCACCAACCAGGCGGGCACCTTTGTGGTCAGCCGTTTCCCTTTGCGCGACGATGCCGGGCAGGTGATCGGTGCCTTGGGCGTGGTGCTGTTTGACCAGCCGCAGTCCAATTTGCAACCCCTGATGAGCAAATTCGCGCTGATGCAGCGCGAGCTGGACGAAACGCGCGATGCCCTGGCGGCCCAGCGCAAAGCGGCCACGGGCCTGCGCCAGGCCAAATACAGCTTTGCGAGCTTTGTCGGCGCCAGCGCCGCAGCGACCGAAGTCAAACGCCAGGCCCGCCGTGCCGCGCAGACCTTGTCGCCTGTGCTGCTGCTGGGCGAAACCGGCACGGGCAAGGAGCTGCTGGCCCATGCCATCCATGCGGCATCGACGCGTGCGCGTGGGCCTTTGGTCAGCGTGAACATCGCGGCTGTGCCCGAAACCTTGCTGGAAGCCGAGTTCTTTGGCGTGGCACCGGGGGCTTTCACGGGGGCAGAGCGCAAAGGCCGAGATGGCAAGTTCAAGCTGGCCGATGGTGGCACGCTCTTTCTGGACGAGGTGGGTGACATGCCCTTGGGCATCCAGGCCAAATTGCTGCGGGCTTTGCAGGAGGGCGAAATCGAGCCCTTGGGCTCCAACCGCCTGGTGCCATTGGATGCCCGCATCGTGGCGGCTACTTCGCGAGACTTGCCTGCGCTGGTGCGTGCGGGTCAGTTCCGCGAAGACTTGTTTTACCGGCTGCATGTGTTGCCCGTCAAAGTGCCAGCCTTGCGGGAACGACTGCAGGACATCCCTGCACTGGTGGAGGTTTTGCTGGAAGACATCTGCGCCCGCAATGGCCAGATCCAGCCCGAGTTCAGCCACGAAGCCATGGCCTTGCTGATGGGGCAGGGCTGGCGTGGCAATGTGCGCGAGCTGCGCAACGTGCTGGAGCAACTGATGATGCGCCTGGAGTCGGGCCAGGTCGATGTGGTGCTGGTGCGCACGGTGTTGGCTGAAGCCGGTGTCGACCAGATTGCGCCGCCTGCCCAGTCAGTTGTACCTGCCTCTGCTGCAGGGGTGGCCAATGGGGCAAATCCTCTGTGGCAGCAGGTAGCCGCCTTGGAGCGGCAAGCCGTTCAAGCCGCATTGCAAGCCACCGGGGGCAATAAAATGGCGGCGGCAAAACAGCTGGGTATTTCTCGCGCCAAGCTGTACCAGAGCCTCAATGGCACTGTCTGAAATTTGATCAATGTCTAAAATTTATACATTTATTGATTGAATTTCAGGCACTGTTCGACTTCGGTCACCCATGGTATGGGCAGGAATCTTTTTTAAATCAAAGACTTGCAGGTGACTGCCAGCGCAGTGGCTTTTGGCACAGCATATGCATTGTGTGTTCACACCCATGGAAAAAAGGAGATCCACCATGTTCCGTCGTCAACTCGTTTCACTGGCCGCTTTGGCCACTTGCAGTTTGCTCAGCCCACTGACCATGGCCCAGGGCAAAGACATCAAGATCGCCCACATCTACAGCAAGACTGGCCCGCTGGAGGCCTACGGCAAGCAGACCCAGGTCGGCCTGATGATGGGCCTGGATTACGCCACCAGCGGCACCATGCAGGTGGGCGGCCGCAAGATCGTGGTGATTGAAAAAGACGATCAGGGCAAGCCCGATCTGGGCAAGAACCTGTTGGCCGCCGCCTATGGCGACGATAAGGTGGACCTGGCTGTGGGCCCAACCGCATCGCCCGTGGCACTGGCCATGCTGCCCGTGGCTGAAGAGTACAAAAAGATTTTGCTGGTCGAGCCTGCCGTGGCCGACTCCATCACAGGCGACAAGTGGAATAAATACATCTTCCGCACTGGCCGCAACAGCAGCCAGGACGCGATCGCCAACGCTGTGGCCGTGGACAAGGAAGGCGTGAGCATCGTCACCATGGCGCAGGACTCGGCCTTTGGTCGTGACGGCGTCAAGGCCTTCAAGGATGCCGTGAAGAAAGCCAAGCTGGTGCACGAAGAGTACCTGC
>Ga0228703_1001107_pt1 | contig 17163 bp, 13 predicted proteins | sample McNCre217_Aug_MG_3_FD_178020 | JGI IMG/M metagenome (GOLD analysis project Ga0228703, IMG submission 178020) | Freshwater microbial communities from McNutts Creek, Athens, Georgia, United States - 29-17_Aug_MG | ecosystem: Environmental > Aquatic > Freshwater > Creek | place: USA: Georgia... | reverse complement strand
GCGTTCCAAAAAATCGCTGGCATGGTGTCGCCGGGCATCACGATGTCGTGCTGAGGCCGGATGTGGGAGAGGTTCCACAGGTTGCTCATCGTGTCATCTCCAGTTTTTCTTTTTCTTCCAACGGCGGTCGGCGCGCACGCCTTCTTCTTTCATGCCGAGATAGAACTCTTTGATGTCTTCCTTCTCGCGCAGGTTGGCGCAGGTGTCTTCCATCACGATGCGGCCGTTCTCCAGCACATAGCCATAGTCGGAGGCGTTGAGAGCCATGTTGGCGTTTTGCTCCACCAGCAAGATGGTGGTGCCACGCTCGCGGTTGATGCGCACCACGATCTCAAAAATTTCCTTCGTCAGCTTCGGTGAAAGTCCCAGGCTTGGCTCATCGAGCAAGATGAGATCCGGGTTGGCCATCAAGGCACGGCTGATGGCCAGCATTTGTTGTTGGCCGCCCGACAGCAGGCCAGCGTCTTGGTCGGCCCGCTCGCGCAGGATGGGAAAGTAGTTAAAGACCACTTCCATGTCGCGCGCAATGCTGTCACGATCTTGCCGGGTGTAGGCGCCCATGAGCAGGTTGTTGCGCACCGACAGCAGCGGGAACACCTCGCGCCCTTCGGGCACATGCATCAAACCGCGCTGTACGATCAGGGCCGGGTCTTGCGCGGTGATGTCTTCACCTTTGAACTGGATCGAACCTTTGCGCGGATCAATGATGCCGCTGATGGTTTTCAAAATCGTGGTTTTGCCCGCGCCGTTGGAGCCCAGCACCGTGGCGATTTGGCCTTGTTTGACTTCTAAGCTCACGCCACGAATGGCTTTGATCGGGCCGTAAGCGCTCTCGACGTTGAGCAACTTCAACACAATGTTTTCGGTGCTCATGGGCGCTGCTCCTTCGTGCTGTCACGGCGCAGGCTTGAGACATCGTCAATCGTGCCGAGGTAAGCCTCGATCACGCCAGGGTGGCTCTGCACCTCGGCGGGTGTGCCCATGGCCAGCACTTCGCCCTGGCTCATGGCCAACACGCGGTCTGACACCTTGGACACCAAGCTCATGTCGTGTTCCACCATCAACACCGTGATGCCCAACACATTTTTGATGTCCGCAATCCAAAACGCCATGTCGTCGGTTTCTTCCACGTTGAGTCCAGACGAGGGTTCATCCAGCAACAGCAGTTGCGGTTCCGTGCACAAGGCTCGTGCCATTTCAACCACTTTGCGCACGCCATAAGGCAGGCCTGCGACCATGGAATCACGGTGGTGTTGCAGGTCTAAAAAGTCGATCACGTGTTCGACTTTTTCACGCGCTGCGATTTCTGCGGCACGGGTTTGTGGGGTGAAAAACATTTCTTGCCACAGACCGGTTTGGCGGTGGGTGTGACGCCCGATCAGCAGGTTTTGCAACACGGTGGCATGTTCGAACAGCTCGATGTTCTGGAAGGTGCGTGCGATCCCTAGGCCTGCCACTGCATGGGGTGGCACGTTGGCCATGTGTTGCCCGTTGTAAGTGATGTGGCCTGCCGTGGGTGTGTAGATACCACTGATCAGGTTGAACACCGTGGTTTTGCCGGCACCGTTGGGGCCGATCAGGGTGAACACTTCGCCGCGCTGAACGTCGAAGCTCACATTGTTGACTGCCAGCACGCCGCCAAAGCGAACCGACAGGTTGTGTGCGGAGAGAAGAGCGTCACTCATTTCAGTCGGTCCGATTTCTGGAAGCTTTTTTGCCGTTTGAACATGCCCTTGCGGTAGAACGGAAACAGCTGGAACCAGGTGCGAATCTTCAGCCAGCGTCCATACAAGCCCATGGGCTCGAACATCACAAAACCAATCAGGACCAAGCCGTAGACCACGGCTTGTAGGCCAGGGGCCTGGCCGATGGCATCGGGCAAATAGTCTTTGCCGAGTGAAATCAGTTGCGGCATGGTGATCAAAAAGAGGGCGCCTAAAAATGCGCCGTGGATGGAGCCCAAGCCGCCAATCACCACCATCAGCAACAAGTCGATGGATTGCAGAAAGTTGAACTGATCCGGGCTGATGAACTGCAGCTTATGTGCGTAGAGCGCACCGCCGATACCCGCCAAAGCGGCAGAGATCATGAAGGACAGCGTCTTGTAGCGTGCCAGATGGATGCCCATGCTCTGCGCTGAAATTTCAGAATCACGGATGGCCACAAAGGCGCGACCCGTGGCGCTGCGCAACAGGTTGAGCACAGCCAGCGTGCACACCACGGTGACCACCAGGCAGATCCAGTAAAACGCTTCATTGCTGCTGGCTTCGTAGCCAAAGAGGTTGATGGCTTTGACGTGCTTGCCCGCGTTGCCGCCAGTCACGCTTTCCCAGCGGGCCAAGCCTTCTTCGACGATGAAGCCAAACGACAAGGTGGCAATGCCCAGGTAAATGCCTTTGACGCGCAAGGCGGGCAAGCCAACAATGGCGCCCACGGCCGCCGACAAGCCTGCAGACATGGCCAGCGAGAGAGGAAAGGGCCAGCCCTGTGCTGACAAGACGGCTTCGGTGTACGCCCCCACACCCAGAAAAGCCGCATGGCCGATGGAGAACAAGCCCGTGAAGCCCGCCAGCAACATCAGGCCCAAGCCCACGATGCTGTAGATCATCACGAAGGTGAGTTGGGCCAGCCAGTATTCCTCAATCAACCACGGTGCGGTGAGCAAGAACACCATCAGCAGTCCGTACCAAAAGACATGGCCACCGTGTTTGGCCAGACGGATGTCTTGGTCGTAATCGGTCTTGAAAATGAAACGCATGGGATCAGACCTTTTTGCGTAGGTTTTCACCGAACAGGCCGTTCGGTTTGAGGACCAACATCAGCAGCACCACGATGTAGGCCGCGATGTCTTTGAAGCCTTCCGGCAGCCAAAAGCCGGCCATGGCTTCCACCACGCCAATGATGAGCCCGCCCACAATCGCGCCGGGCAAGCTGCTGAAGCCGCCGACCACCGCTGCTGGAAAAGCTTTGAGTCCGATAAAGCCCATGTTGGCGTGCACAAAGGTGATGGGGGCGAGCAGCAGGCCGGCCACCGTGGCCACCATCGCTGCCAGTGCCCACACCAAACCGTTGAGCCGCTTGACGGGAATGCCCATGTAGTAAGCGGCCAGCTGGTTTTGTGAGGAAGCTTGCATGGCAATGCCCACACGTGAATAGCGGAAAGTGAAGTACAGCAGCAAACACAGCCCTGCGGTGGCTGCCACCACCACCAGCTGTGTGGCTCCAATCACCACGCCGCCCATGTCAAACGACACGTCTTTGTACGGCGCGGGGAAGGCATGTGTTTCGGTGCCCACATTGGGAATCATGGTCACGAGCCCACGCGCCACGTAGACGATGCCGAAGGTCAGCATGACGACCGAGAACGCAGGTTGGCCCAAGATGGGACGAATGGCGACCCGTTCGGTCAGCCAGCCCACCAGCCCCATGGCGAGCAAGGCGCTGGGCACGGCGAGCCAGTAAGGCCAGCCTAGCCATTGCATGGCGCCGAGCCCGCAAAAGGCGCCCAGCATCATGAGTTCGCCCTGCGCAAAGCTCACCGTTTCGGTGGCTTTGTAAATCAGCACAAAGCCCAGCGCAATGAGGCCGTAAATACAACCTTGCGCGACGCCGCTGAAGATGACCTGCAATTCCTGCATATTTGTCTTCCTCCCCTCCCAAATTGGGTGGTTTGCTTTTTTTAAATCATTCTAGGCTCAAGTTGACAAGCATTTGCGGCCTGTCCGTGTCGCCTAGGTGCAGCGGCGTGCAGGGCGTTGTTTATTTGTTGGCCACGCTCTCGGCCGAGGCGGCGCTGGCGCGTTGCGCAAACTCTGCTCGCAGGGCTTTGAGTTTTTCGCGCGGGTCTTCTTTGACAGTGGTTTTGTCCAGGCCCATCTCGGCGATGAAGCGGCTGGGCTGGGCGGCAATCAGCTCGCGCCCTTTTTTGCGTTTACGCGTCCAGCTCACGGCCAACGTGCGTTGTGCGCGGGTGATGCCCACATACATCAAGCGGCGCTCTTCTTGCAAGCGCACGGCAATGTTCTCGTTGGTGTGTTCGGTGCCGGGTTCGTCGTCGAGGCGAAAGGGCAACATGCCTTCGGTGACGCCCACCAACATGACGTGTGGCCACTCCAAACCTTTGGAGGCATGCAAGGTGGAGAGGGTGATGACGTTCTGGTCTTTTTCGCGCTCACTCAAGGTGGAGAGCAAGGCAATGGTTTGCGCGACTTCGAGCAAGTTTTTCTTTTCACTGCCGATGCTCACACCTGCCGCGTCGTCAATTTCGCCACCGCAACGCTGGGCCATCCAGTCGCAAAATTCCATCACATTGGTCCAGCGCGAGGCCGCGAGTTTTTCGCTGTCTTCGGCGTCGTACAAATGCTTTTCGTAGCCAATGTCTTTGAGCCAGTCGGTCAAGAAGGCGCGCGCATCTTCTGCGCCTGTGGTCAAGCGGGCGCGAAATTCCAAATCATTCACATAGCGCCCAAACTCGTGCAAGCCGCTGAGCGCGCGCGTGCTCAAGACCGAGGGCAGGCTGTTGCTGAACAAGGCTTCAAACAAGCTCAGCTTGTATTGGCTGGCAAACACCCCCAAGCTTTGCAGCGTTTGGTGGCCAATCCCGCGTTTGGGGGTGGTCACAGCACGCAAAAAGGCGGGGTCATCGTCGTTGTTGACCCACAGACGCAGCCAAGCACAGAGGTCACGAATCTCAGCGCGGTCAAAAAAGCTTTGGCCACCCGACACCTTGTAGGGCAGTTGGGCTTTGCGCAAGGCTTTTTCAAAAATACGCGCTTGGTGGTTGGCGCGGTACAGGATGGCAAAGTCTTTGAACTCGCGGTGTGAGGCGCTGGCTGCATCGGTGCCTGCGCGCAGAGACTGAATGCGTGCCACGGCGCGTTCTGCTTCGTGTTCTTCGTTGTCGGCGTCGACCACGCGCACGGGTTCGCCTTCGCCGAGTTCAGAGAACAAGGTTTTAGGAAACAGCTTGGGATTGGGTTGAATGACGTTGTTGGCGGCGCGCAAGATCGCACTGGTGGAGCGGTAGTTCTGCTCCAGCTTGATCACCTTGAGCGTGGGAAAGTCTTGCGGCAGTTTGCGCAAATTGTCCAAGGTGGCGCCACGCCAACCGTAAATCGATTGGTCGTCGTCACCCACCGCCGTGAAGCGCGCCTTTTCGCCCACCAAGCACTTGAGCACTTCGTACTGTGTGGCATTGGTGTCTTGGTATTCGTCCACCAGCACATGACCGAGCTGGTTCTGCCATTTGGCGCGCACCTCGTCGTGTTCTTGCAGCAACTTCAAGGGCAAGCCAATCAAGTCGTCAAAGTCCACGCTTTGGTAGGCGGTGAGCCGTTCCTCGTAACGGGCCATGATTTTGGCGATGGTGCGTTCGTTGTCGTCTTTGGCAATGGCCATTGCTTGGGCTGAATTCAGCCCCATGTTTTTCCACAGGCTGATGGTCCATTGCCATTGGCGTGCGGTGGCCGCGTCGGTGGTGCCACCCGCATCTTTCAAAATGCCCGTGACGTCGGCGCTGTCCATGATGCTGAACTGAGGCTTGAGGCCCATCACGCCACCGTCTTGACGCAGCATGCGCACGCCCAAGGCGTGGAAGGTGCAAATCACCACCTCGTTGGCGGCTTTGCCAATCAAACCTTTGGCGCGTTCGCGCATTTCGGTGGCGGCTTTGTTCGTGAAGGTGATGGCCGCAATGCGTTTGGGCTCCAGCCCTGCTTGGATGAGGCGGCCAATTTTGTGCGTGATCACGCGCGTCTTGCCCGAGCCCGCACCCGCCAGCACAAGACAAGGACCGTGCAAGAAATTGACGGCTTCTTGTTGCGCGAGATTCAGACCAGCAGACATTCAGGAGACATTTAATGTGAAGCGGGCAATGATACCGACCCGCTCAGGGGGCAAAATAGCCAGGTGCTGAACATTCTTCTCGTTACTTTCCCCTTCTTTGCGTTGATCCTGGCGGGCTATGTCGCCGGCCACCGGCGCTGGTTGCCGCTGGACGCGATTCCTGGCTTGAACAGCTTTGTGCTGTTTTTTGCACTGCCGTGCATGCTGTACCGATTTGGGGCCAGCACGCCCATCGTGCAGTTGCTGGATGCCACCTTATTTTTCACCTATCTGTTTTGCGCCTTGTTGATGGTGGGCTTTGTGGTGGCCATGAGTTTGAATGCACGCATTGGCTGGGACGACGCGTCATTGGGTGCCTTGGTGGGCGCGTTTCCAAACACAGGTTTTATGGGCGTGCCGCTGTTGGTGACGTTGTTGGGTGCAGCAGCAGCAGGCCCGGCGATTGTGACCATCGTGATTGACATGGTCATCACCACCTCGTTGTGCATTGCGCTGTCCCGCCTCGATGGTGCCGATGAACATGGGGCCAGCAAGGCGGCCAAGAATGCGCTCAAAGCGGTGGTGACCAATCCCATGCCTTGGGCCATCAGCTTGGGCGCTTTGTCTTCGGCGATGAGCTATGAGCTGGTGGGTCCGCTGGCCAAAACGGTGGCCTTGCTGGCTGACTCGGCTTCGCCGGTGGCCTTGTTCACAATTGGTGCTGTGCTGGCGCGCTCGCAAATTCGCGTCAAGGAAAGCGGCCACCCGCCGATGCTGTTGCGCGATTACATGCCCGTGGTGTTTTTCAAACTCTTGCTCCATCCCGTGTTGGTCTTGCTGGCCATGACCGCGGTGGTGCAAATGGGATTCCACATTGACCGCTTCGCCATCATGGTGGTGGTGCTGGTGGCGGCCTTGCCCAGCGCGAGCAATGTGGCCGTGCTGGCGGAACGTTTTGGTGCCGATACCGGACGCATTGCCCGCATCATTTTGGTGACCACCGCAGCTGCGTTTTTCACTTTCTCTGCGGCGGTGGCTTTGTTACAAGGCTGAGCCTTGTCAGATGGCCAAGGGATCGACGTCCACGGCCCAACGAATGACTTGCCGATGGGCGTTGCGCACCGCGTGCAGCTCAGTTTGCCAATGCGCCAAGAAGCGCTGCAAGGCTTTGCGCGAGTGGCATTCAATCAGCATTTGTGCCCGTTCGATGTTGGCCACGCGTTGAATGGTCATGGGCACGGCCGGATAGAGGTCTACCAACAGCTCTTCCGCCCAGGCCGCGCCAGCTTCGCGGGCGGCGTTTAAAAAGCCTTGCGCTGCTTCTTGGCTACGTGCTTCGGCGCGCACCAGCGCTTGAAAACTGAAGGGCGGCAAGCTGGCTTCGGCGCGTTCTTTGAGTTGCTGTTCGGCAAAGGCGGGGTAGTCGTGTTGCTTGAGGGCTTCGAACAGGGGGTGCTGGGTGTGAAAGCTTTGCACCCACATCTCACAGGGGCTGACGGTCTGCATGGCGGCATCGCGTCCCGCACGACCAGCCGCTTGCATGAGCAGGCTGAACAACCGCTCAGGCGCCCGAAAGTCGCTGGAGAACAAGGCGCCGTCGGGGTTCAAGGCGGCGACCAAGGTGACGCGTCGAAAGTCATGGCCCTTGGCAATCATTTGTGTGCCGACCAGCACATCCACCTCGCCCGCATGCACTTGGGCCAACTGGCGCTCGAGTTCGCCTTTGAGACGGGTGCTGTCCGCGTCGATGCGTGCAATGGTCAGGGCTTGTCCGTCGGGACGACGCACATCGGCGAGTAATTCTGCCAAGTGCTCTTCCAGTTGTTCGGTGCCGCGTCCCAAGGGGCTGATGTCCAAATTGCCGCAGCCAGGGCAAGCGCGTGGCACGCTTTGCGTGAAGCCGCAGTGGTGGCAGCGCAGGGTGCGATCGCGTTTGTGGAACACGCGGTAGGCGCTGCAATGTGGACATTCGCTTTTCCAGCCGCAGTCGGTGCAGTGCAGCACCGGCGCATAGCCGCGGCGGTTGAGCAGCACCAAAATTTGTTCACCGCGTGTCACGCGCTCGCGCATGGCCTGCAGCAAATGGCTGGAGAACACGGTTTTGTAGGGCTGGCGGTTCATGTCTACCCGACGGACCTGCGGCAGCGCGCTTTGGCCAACGCGTGAGGGCATGGCCAGACGCAGGTAGCGACCAGCAGCTTCTGTGGCGGTGGCGGGGCGGCTGTGGTGCCAGCTTTCCAGCGACGGTGTGGCCGAACCCAGAATGACTTGGGCCCCTTCGAGCTGACTGCGGTAGACGGCCAAATCGCGCGCCGAGTAGCGCGCGCCTTCTTGCTGTTTGTAGCTGGGATCGTGTTCTTCGTCGACCACGATGAGCTGCAAATGCGGCATGGAAGCAAACACGGCCATGCGCGTGCCCAGCACGATGCGTGCTTCGCCGTTGTGCGCGGCGAGCCAATTTTTCAGGCGCTGTGCGGGCGTGAGACTGCTGTGCATGGCAACCAAACAATCGGCCCCCCATTGCGGGCAAAAGCGCGCGCGAAAGCGTTCTTCCAACTGGGGCGTGAGATTGATCTCAGGGACCATGACCAGAATTTGTGCCTGCGGGTCGCACGCAAGGACCGACTCTGCTGCACGCAAGTACACCTCGGTTTTGCCGCTGCCTGTGTTGCCAAAGAGCAGGAACGGGCCTTGGTGCGCGGCGATGTCGCGCAGCGCTTGTGCTTGCTCTTGTGTCGGGGTGGGAATGTGTTGCGTTGTACCTTCGTAGGCCGCGACGACTTTGGGCTTGCGTTTCAAGCGGCGTGCCCATTGTTCGGTGCTGAGATCACGCAGCTGGCTGGGCAGGGCCGCCAAGGCCACTTCACCTGCGCTGCGTTGGTAGTAGCTGGCCGCAAACTGCACCAGCTGGCGCCAGTGAGCGCTCAACGGTGCGACCCCCTCTAAGACGCAGGTAATGGCGCGCAGTTGCAGGGGCACGGCGGGGTTGTGCGAGACCGATGTGTCATCGGCCATCTGCAGCGAGGATTGTTCTGTTGCGGCATGGGGCGCGTCCCACACCACGCCCAGCAATTCGCGACTCCCCAAAGGTACCCGCACCAAGGTGCCGGGTGGATGCATGACATCGCTTTCATACGTGAGTGCGCCACCGATGCCGCTGTGTGCCGGGGTGTGAACCATCACTGAAATTTGGTGCGACATGTCAAGCGGTGAGTTGAGGTGTTTTTCTCAGGAAAATTTGCAAAAAGCCGTTTAAGTCATTGATTTCAAAGCGTATTGGGCGTAACTCAGTATTTTTGTGGATAACTTTGTTGATATCTCTGGGTGATGCACCTGAAAGGCCCAAAAATCAAGGCTTTGGTCAAACTGCTCGAAAAAAAAGCAATCTCTCAAATCCTTATAAATCAATGACTTACGAGCATTCGAAAAGAATTATGCAGGCCATGAAAAAATCTGCGCTTTAGTATATGACCTCAACTTTTTTGTGCATAAGTCAGCAATTGAATTAAGACTTTTGGGGGCTTGACAAGGCTTTTTGCCAAAAAATTCAGGGCTTTCGCAACAAACGTGAGTGACTGTGCACCGTTTCAACCAGCACGCCAACGTTGTCTGGCGGGGTGAATTGGCTGATGCCGTGGCCCAAGTTGAAGATGTGGGTGGGGCCTGTGGTGTTGGGGTCGGTGTGCGGTTTGCCAAAGGCGTCCAGCACGCGGCGGGCTTCGGCGGCCAGTGCGTCTGCGGGGGCAAACAACGCATTGGGATCGAGGTTGCCTTGGAGTGCTTTGCCGGGGCCACCTACCGCGCCGCCCACTTGGGCGCGGGCTTTGGCCAGATTCACCGTCCAATCCACGCCCAGCACGTCGCAGTCGAGGTCGGCCATTTCAGGCAGCCACAGACCGCCGCCCTTGGTGAACACCAAACGGGGAATCACGGCACCGTCCTGCGTGCGTTTGAGTTGCGCCAACACACGCTTGGTGTAGGCCATGCTGAATTGTTGGAACATGCCATCAGCCAGCACGCCGCCCCAGCTGTCAAAAATCATCACGGCCTGGGCGCCGGCTTCGATTTGGGTGTTGAGGTACAGGGCTACCGCGTCGGCATTGATTTCCAAAATGCGGTGCATCAGGTCAGGGCGGCTGTACATCAGGCTTTTGACTTGGCGGTAGTCGTCCGAGCCCGCGCCTTCGACCATATAGCAAGCCAAGGTCCAAGGGCTGCCCGAAAAGCCAATCAATGGCACACGGCCGTTCAAAGCTTTGCGAATCGAGGTGACGGCGTCAAACACGTAGCGGAGCTTGGCCATGTCGGGCACGGCCAGCTCGGCCACGGCGGCTTCGTTGCGCACGTTTTTGGCGAACTTGGGGCCTTCACCTTGGGCGAAAGACAGGCCTAAGCCCATGGCGTCGGGCACGGTCAAGATGTCGCTGAACAAAATGGCGGCATCGAGTGGGTAGCGCTCCAGCGGCTGCAAGGTGACTTCGGTGGCGAAGTCGGTGTTGGTGGCCAAGCCCATGAAGCTGCCCGCCTTGGCGCGCGTGGCGCAGTACTCGGGCAAGTAACGACCGGCTTGGCGCATCAGCCAAACGGGGGTGTGGTCGGTGGCTTGGCGTAGGCAAGCGCGCAGAAAAGTGTCGTTTTGAAGTGGTGCAAACATGGCGACATTGTCGCCGAGGTGTATTTCAGCGAAGTTGACGGTGCTCAACCATCAGGCATTTGTTTTGGACCACGGTCAGGCCTGCTGCTGTGGCTTGCGCGGCAGCTTGGTCATTCACGATGCCCTGTTGCAACCAAAGAAACTTGGCGCCGATGGCAATGGCCTCTGTTGCAATGGGCGGAATATCTTCGGCGTTGCGAAAGCAGTTCACCATGTCGATGTGTTCGTGTGCCGCAGCTTCGCTGAGCGTGGCGTACGCGCGTTCACCCAACACCTCAGACACATTGGGGTTGATGGGCACGATGCGGTAACCGTGGGCTTGCATGTAATGTGCGACTCGAAAGCTGTCACGGTGCGGTTTGGGCGAGAGACCGACCACGGCAATGGTGGCGCTGTTGCGCAGGCTGTGTTCGATGGGGTTCGGGCTCATGGCTTAGTACGGCTCATTGGTGATGGGAGGTCGCGCTTCGGTTGTCATCTGAAATCGCTGGCTGGTCGTGAAGTGGTGGCTGGCAACTTTGCCAGTGCATCACGCAATTGCGTCACGCTCAAGAGTTCGGACAACACCTGCGGTGTATGACCCGGGGCATACAACACATACACCGGAACACCACTGCGCCCAAGCGCCGTGAGTGCTGCTGTGATGGCTGGGTCGCGCCGTGTCCAGTCCGCCCGCAGCAAGGTGACTTGATGGCTGGCAAAGTCAGCCAACACCGCGTCGTGAGACAAAGTGGTTTTTTTGTTGATTTGGCAGGTGACGCACCAGGCGGCGGTGAAGTCCACAAACACGGGACGGTTCTGGGCCAGTTCTTGCGCAACTTTGGTTTCAGACCAGGCTTGCCAGCCGTTGGTGGTAAGGGGTGCCTGGGCTGCCGCAGAGGTGTCGCTGGTTTGCGTGAGTTCTTTGGCAAACGTCCAGCCAATAACAGCGAACAACAACACAAACAACACGCGTAACGCTGATGCGCTGCGGTGTTGCAAGCGCAGGGCCCAAATCAAGGCGGCAATGGTCAGCAAGCTGCCCAAGGCGTACATCGTGGCATCCAGGCTGGTTTGTTGACCCAGCACCCACAGCAACCAAACCACAGTGGCCAGCATGGGAAAGGCCAGTACTTGGCGCAGGACGACCATCCAAGGCCCGGGCTGAGGCAAGCGTTTGGCGACGGCGGGCACAAGGCTGGCCACTAAATAAGGAAGGGCCAGACCCACGCCCATGCTCACAAAAATGGACAGGGCTTGCCAGGTTGGCAAGGTCATGGCCAAGCCCAGCGAGGCGCCCATGAACGGTGCAGTGCAAGGCGAGGCGACCGCCACAGCCAACACGCCCGACAGTCCGGCATCGACAATAGGGTGCTGGGCTTGCAACGACAGCCAACGGCTGGGCAGGATCTGGCCAAACTCAAAGCTGCCCAGCAAATTCAACGCGATCAAGGTGAACAGCACGGCCAGCAGGCTCACCACGATGGGCGACTGCAATTGAAAACCCCATCCCAGTTGCTCGCCTGCCGCGCGCAAGGCAAGCACGCTGGCGCCCAGCGCCAAAAAGCTCAACACCACGCCTGCGGTGTAGGCCAGGCCCGCGATGCGGTGCGCCCGGTGTTGTCGGCTGTGCTGTGCAAAGCCGAGCAGTTTGATGGCCAGTACCGGCAACACACAAGGCATGAGGTTGAGGATGAGGCCACCCAAGAAAGCGCCCACCAAGGCCAGCACAAACGTGGTTGCAGTTGCGTTTGTATCCAGCGTAGGCGTGAGCGTTGTGGCGAGGGGCTGCGTGTCTTCGACGGTAGGCCAGGTGCCTTCTATGGGAAGGTGCACGGTCACACCTTGGCGAGCCGAGCCGTTGCCTTGAACGAGCAATAGTTCTAAGGATTGGGGGGTGGTTTGACGCAAACTGCTGACAGGCAGACGGGCTGTCCAGCTGTCGTTTTGCCACGACTGCGTAGCCTGGGGGTGCTGATCGGTCGCGGATTCCAGCAGTTCGACCCCGTGTGGAAACACAGCCAAGCGCTGACCTTGCCATGTGCTGGGTAAACCGTTGATCTGAACGACCAGCTGTTGTCCTTGGAAGCTGGCCTTGGCTTGTGCGTGTGCCAACGCTTGAGGTTGTTGCGCGCGCAGGGTCTCGAATGCTGCGGCGTGGGTTGCAGTGCTGCTCTGGGTCGGCACACGCAAGACAAAGTCGCCCTCTTGTGGAATGCATTCCAAGCGGCACACCAACCAATTGGCATGCAGCTGAATCTCCAGTGTCGGGGAGGTCTGGGAATTGAAGCTGCGATCGACGGTGAGTGGCACCGCCAACAGCACGGTGTGCTCAAACCCGTAGTTGGTCAGCGAGCCTGCCTTGAGTTTGTGCGGCAAGGGCCACTGGATTTCTCCCGCTTGAATGCCCTTGGGCAGTTGCCATTCCAGTTGGGTGGGTAAGCCTGAGTCACCGGGGTTGCGCCAATAGGTGTGCCATTCGGCCTGGTGGGTGAGTTGCAAGCCAACCCACAACGGCTGTCCTGTTTGCACACCTTGGGGGGCGTGGACCACCAGCTCGGCGCGCACTTGCGGGGTGTTGACGATGGCGCTGGGGGCGATGGCGTTGGGCAGTTGCGCCCAAGTCAAAGCGGCCCAGCTCAGCCCCAGCAGCAGCCATGCCGTGCGAGCGGCGCGACGGCAGGTGTGTGACGAAAGGTAAGTCCGCAAAGCAAGGTCTAGCATGGGCATGATGTTAACGAGACACCCGAAACCCTGTCGGAAAGTAAGATGCAGCCATGGACGCCACTCACCGACCTGACCTTCGTACCCCTGCCGCTTTGGTCTCACACCGCTGGGCACAGCTCAGTACGCGCGACTTTGCGGCGCTTGATCCTGCACGTACCGTGGCTGTGTTGCCGCTGGGGGCGACCGAGCAACATGGCCCGCATTTGTCGCTTGCCGTCGATACCGTGTTGGTGGATGGGGTGGTGGATGCCGCACTGACGCATTTGGCCGCCACCGATCCCGTGCTCGTTTTGCCCACCCAAACCGTGGGTTTGAGCACTGAGCACCAGGCATTTGCAGGGACCTTGACGTTGTCACCCCAAACCGTGATGCAGCTGTGGTGTGAGCTGGGTGCTTGTGTGGCGCGTGCGGGTGTTAAAAAACTGCTGATGTTCAATGCCCACGGCGGTCATGTGGGACTGATGGACGTGGTGGCACGTGAGTTGCGCGCGCAACATGGCTTGATTGTGTACAGCAGCAGCTGGTACAACTTGCCGTTGGATACGTCGGTGATGGCGCAGTTCTCGGCTCAAGAGCACCGCTTTGGCATTCATGCCGGCGACATCGAAACCTCGATGATGCTGGCGCTGGCACCCGATCAGGTGGACATGCACCAAGCCCAAGACTTTGCCTCTACCTCGCAAGAACGCTCAGTGACTTACCCCGTGCTGGGCAACGGCAAAAGCGCCAAGTTGGGCTGGCACATGCAAGACTACAACCCGCAAGGCGCCGCGGGCAATGCCGCTGTGGCGACGGCTGCCAAGGGCGATGCGCTGGTGCGTAGTGCGGGAGAGCAGCTGGCCTGTTTGCTCAAAGAGCTGATTGCGCTGCCGCTGACAACGGTGCGTGACACGGTTGCCTGATACGCGCGTTAGGCGTAAGTGATCCAGCCCTTGTGTGTGGGCGATTCCAAGTGCGTGATGGTGTTGAAGCTGATCAGGCTGTGGCGCTTGGGATTGAAGTTGAACTCGCTCACGGCGCTGTTGCGAATGCGCAGGTTGAGTTCAATGCTGGTTTCGGGGCGGAGCTGCAGCACCTGCGCCACGGCGGTTGCAATCGGGCCACCGCTGGAGACAAGCAACACATTGCCGTCATGGTTTTGCCGCACGTGGTCGAGTGCAGAGCTCACGCCTTGAACGAAGTCCACATAGCTGGGCATGCCTTGTGGGCTGACCACGCCGGCCATCCATTGGGTCAAGCCATCGCGCAGCAAGCGAAAGTGTTCGCGATAGCCCTCGGGCGTGGTGGGTTTGGTCAGCGGCCCTTTTTGGATGGTGCGAATCACGGCTTCGCTGTCGTATTCATTCAGGCCTGGCCAGAGCAGTGGCTCATGGCTGCTGCCCAAGCCTTGCTGGATGCCGTGCAGGGTTTGCGCGTGTCGTTTCAAGGTGCCGGTGATGACGGCATCAAATTGCAAGCCTTGTGCGCGCCAGTGTTCGCCTAAACGCTGGCTTTGTTGTGCGCCCAGTGGGCTGAGTTGGTCATAGTCGTCAGCGCCAAGTGAGGCTTGGCCGTGGCGTACCAAATAGAGCTGTCCCATGTGCAGGCCCTGAAGTTGTTTGTTGGGATTGTGTCGATCCCTTTTACAAATCTCAGTCTCCGCCGGGACGGCCTGTCACCTTGGATGCACGTGTTAAGCGGGGGAGGACAGGGCTTCCCAACGTTCCAGCGCGTTCATCAAAGCTTCTTCGATTTCGGTGTCGCGGGTATGAAGCTGTGCGATCTTGGCAGGGTCGCTGGCGTACAGGCCGTTGTCGGCCAGCGCCGCTTGGGTTTGTTTTTGCTCTTCTTCGAGCGAGGCAATCAAGTCGGGCAGAGCATCAAGTTCGCGTTGCTCTTTGTAGCTGAGCTTGCGTGGCTTGACGGCGGGCGTGCTAGCAGGCGCGGGCTGCGCTGGTGCTTTGCTGGAGGTGTTTTTTGCGTTCGCAGTGGCGGCTTGTGTGCTCGCTTGCAAGCCGCGTGCACGGGTGGATTGCGTGAGCCAGTCTTGTACGCCACCTTCGTATTCGCGCCAAAAGCCGGGTTGCTGTTCGGTGCCTTCAAATACCAGGGTGCTGGTTGCCACGTTGTCCAAGAACGCACGGTCATGGCTGACGATGAACACGGTGCCGGTGTAGTTTTGCAGCAGCTCTTCTAAGAGTTCCAACGTGTCGATGTCCAGGTCGTTGGTCGGTTCGTCCAGCACCAACACGTTGGCAGGGCGGGCAAACAAGCGTGCGAGCAGCAAGCGGTTGCGCTCGCCACCTGAGAGGGACCGTACGGGCGACGTGGCGCGTGCGGGCGAGAACAGGAAGTCGTCGAGGTAGCTTTTGACGTGCTTGCGTTGTGTGCCAATCTCAATCCATTCGCTGCCAGGGCTGATGAAGTCTTCCAGCGTGGCGTCCATGTCCAATGCATTGCGCAGTTGGTCGAAGTACGCGATTTGCAAATTGGCACCTTGTCGGATCTTGCCGCTGTCTGCTTCCAGCACGCCTAAGATCATTTTCAAAAGTGTGGATTTGCCCACGCCGTTGGGGCCGATCAGGCCGATCTTGTCGCCGCGCAGGAAGGTGGCAGAAAAGTTTTTGGCGATGACTTTGTCACCAAAGGTTTTGTTGACATCGGTGAGCTCGGCCACGATCTTGCCGCTGGATGCGCCACTTGATACGTCCAGCTTGACGCGACCCACAGCCTCGCGCCGTGCTTCGCGCTGCGCGCGCAAGGCTTCGAGTCGTGCAATGCGGCTTTGGCTGCGTGTGCGACGTGCTTCCACACCTTTGCGAATCCAGACTTCTTCACCCGCCAACAGCTTGTCGGCTTTGGCGTTGATGACAGCCTCTTGGGCCAGTTGTTCTTCTTTTTGCTGTTGGTATTGGGCAAAGTTGCCTGGGTAGGACAGCAAATGGCCACGATCCAGTTCGACAATGCGCGTGGCCACACGGTCTAGAAAGGTGCGGTCGTGGGTGATGGTGATGATGCTGCCTTTGAAATCAATCAGCAATTGCTCGAGCCATTCAATGCTGTCGAGGTCCAAATGGTTGGTGGGTTCGTCAAGTAGCAGGACATCGGGTGATGTGACCAAGGCTTGTGCGAGTGCCACACGTTTGGCTGTTCCGCCCGACAAGGCCTCAATACGGGCTTCAGGATCCAGATGGAGGCGGTGCAGTGTTTCTTGCACACGTTGTTCCCAATTCCATCCGTCAAACATCTCGATTTCGTTTTGCATGGCTGTGAGGTCACCCTCACCCAGAGAGTACTGTGCAATCAGGTGGCGCACTCGCGCCAGACCAACGCTGACGGATTCGAAAACGGTGTCGTTGCTGTCGAGTTGCGGCTCTTGGGCCACATAGGTGACGCGCAAGCTTTGTTGGATGCGCAAATCACCGTCATCTGGCTTCTCAAGTCCTCCCAAGATGCGCAGCAGAGAGGATTTGCCAGCGCCATTGCGGCCAATGAGTCCGACGCGTTCGTTCTCTTCGAGTGAAAACTCAGCGCGATCAAGCAGCGCCACGTGCCCAAACGAGAGTTGGGCTTGTTGTAATGTGATTAAGGACATGGCCAATTATCAAGGCACGGTCTCTTGTCTCTTGTCTCTTGTCTCTTGTCTCTTGTCTCTTGTCTCTTGATGTGAGGTGCTTGGGGCTTGTAGAGCCAGGGGTTGCGTGCTGTGCGAAGGCAATTGAAGTTTTTTTCAAAACGATTGCGCAAGTCACAAAAGTAGTGCTATACTGACGGGCTCCGCTGATGATTGCTGTTAAGGGTTTACCCGATCCGTCTTGGTGTGAGTGGTGAAAAAATATTTCAAAAAATATTTACAGCGAGCCAAAAATCGTTGTATACTGCAAGGCTTCGCTGATCGCGGCGAGGTTTCTCAAGAGATTGAGTGGTTCATTAAAAAAATACAGCCGATAAGCGTGGGCGTTTGATGGTGATTGCCAAGTTCTTCGGAACTTAGCTTTTAT
>Ga0228703_1001103_pt1 | contig 17175 bp, 15 predicted proteins | sample McNCre217_Aug_MG_3_FD_178020 | JGI IMG/M metagenome (GOLD analysis project Ga0228703, IMG submission 178020) | Freshwater microbial communities from McNutts Creek, Athens, Georgia, United States - 29-17_Aug_MG | ecosystem: Environmental > Aquatic > Freshwater > Creek | place: USA: Georgia... | reverse complement strand
TCGAAGCCATGCTGCCGCTGCGCCATGTCGGCGATGACGAAGGCCTCAAAGGTGCCGTGCTGCTGCTGGCCTCTGACGCAGGCAAGCACATCACGGGCGTGCTGTTGCCTGTGGACGGCGGCGCAGCTGCTGTGGTCGGAGCCTGAGGTTTACACCCCAGGCAAGCGGTGGTCGCGGTACTGATCGCGCAGCTTGGTCTTGAGCAGTTTGCCCGTGGCCGTGTGCGGCAACTCATTGACGAACACCACGTCATCGGGCAACCACCATTTGGCAATGCGACTGGACAGATAGTCCAGGATGTCCTTGGCCTCCACCGTCGCGCCGGGGCGACGCACCACCAACAGCAGCGGACGCTCTTGCCATTTGGGATGCGACACCCCAATCACCGCCGATTCGGCCACACCGGGGTGTGAGTTGGCCGTGTTCTCGACGTCGATGGACGAAATCCATTCGCCGCCCGACTTGATCACGTCTTTGGCACGGTCTACCAATTGCAAAAAGCCATCGGGGTCGATGGTGGCCACGTCACCGGTCGGAAAGTACCCTTCATCGTCCAGCACCGAACCGCCTTCGCGGCGGTAATAGCCGCTGGCAATCCAGGGCCCGCGCACATGCAAGTGGCCAAATGCCACGCCGTCCCAAGGCAGGGCTTTGCCGCTTTCATCGACGATCTTCAAGTCCACGCCCCAGACACCACGGCCTTGTTTGAGCTTGGTCTTGATCAACTCTTCGGCCGGCACGCCCTCGTGCTTGGGCAAGAGTTTGCTGATCACGCCAATCGGGCTGGTTTCGGTCATGCCCCAGCCCTGCACCACTTCGGCGCCAAACTGTTGTTCAAAGCGCTCCAACATGCCACGCGCCAACGCGGCACCGCCAATGCCAATGCGTTTGACACCCAGCGATTTGGGATCGAGCTGCGGGTTGGCGTCGAGGTACTGGAACAGCATCATCCACACTGTGGGCACGCCTTGCGAGAAGGTCACGCGTTCTTGCTTCATCAGATTGAACACGCTCTCGCCATCCAGGTGCTGGCCCGGGAAAACCAGCTTGGCCCCCACCATGGCCGCTGCATAGGGCATGCCCCAGGCGTTGGCATGGAACATGGGCACGATCAGCAGCAAGGTTTCATTCGAGCTGATACCAAAGGTGTCAGGGGCCAACTCCATCAAGGTGTGCAGCAAGGTGGAACGGTGCGAATACAGCACGCCTTTGGGATTGCCCGTGGTGCCCGAGGTGTAGCACAGCGACGATGCGCTGCGCTCGTCAAACTCGGGCCAGGTGTAGTCGGTGCTTTGCTCGCCGATGAAGTCGTCAAAGCACAGCAGGCCCGGCACGCCTATGTCGGGCATGTGGGCGCGGTCGGTCATGGCCACAAAGTGTTTGACCGATTTGAGCGCCGGCACCAGCTGCGCCACCAGGGGCGCAAAGGTGATGTCAAAAAACAGCACCTGGTCTTCGGCGTGGTTGATGATGTAGTCAATCTGCTCGGGGAACAAGCGCGGATTGACAGTGTGCAACACCGCGCCACAGCCCGACACCCCGTAGTAAAGCGCCAGATGGCGGTAGGAGTTCCAGGCCAAGGTGCCCACCCGATCGCCTTGCTTCACGCCCAAGGCCTGCATGGCATTGGCCACTTGACGCGCCAGCAGGGACAAGCCCTTCCAGTTGGTGCGGTGGATGCCGCCTTCGGGCAGGCGTGAAACGATTTCGGTGTCGGGGTGAAACGTCGCTGCATGCTCCACCAAGGAGGAGATGAGCAGCGGGCGGTCTTGCATCAATCCGTGCATGGTCTTCTCCCTTAACCTGCGGTCGCGGGACCCATGGGTTCATACCCTTTGCCGTTGAAGCGCAGCAGCACTTTCTTGGCAATCGGGTAGAAGTCGTCGGGCGATGTTTTCACATCAATGCCGGGGTACAGCATGGGCGCTTGGTAGGACATATTGGCCGCGATCTTCATGATGTTTTCACGCGTCAGGTTGTCACCCGCTTGGCGCAACACATAGACCATGTTGGCGGCAATCGAATAGCCAATTGCGTTCAAGGTGTCATCGGGGTCGCCACCGGGGTAGTACTGCTTCATGGTTGCCACATACTCGGCCACGTCTTTGTTGCCTGCGGCGGCTGGGTCAGACGGTGTCAGCATGTAGCCCGACGAGATGATGCCGGCCGAATTGTCAAAACCTGCAGGCTTGAGCACCGAGCTGATGGACTGCGACACACTCACCAAATACTGGGTGGGCTTGAAACCAATCTCAGCCGATTTGCGAATCGCCTGGGCTGCAAACTTGGGCGTGGTGATGCTCACAAACACGTCCACGCCTGCCGACTTGAGCGTCACGATCTGGCTGTCGATGGTGGGGTCGGTCACCTCATAGGTCAGGTGATGCGTGATCATGGTCTTGGCCTTGTCGCCTAAACCGTCGAGCAAGCCCTTCATATAGTCTTTGCCGAAATCGTCGTTTTGCATCAGCACGCCAACTTTGGCGTTTGGCTTGGTTTGCATGATGTGCTTGGCATACAAGCGGCCTTCGGCTTGGTAAGTGGGCTGCCAGCCCATGGTCCAGGGGTTGGCCTTGGGGTCGCCAAAGCGGGTGGCGCCGGTGTTGACAAACAACTGTGGAATCTTTTTCGCGTTGAGGTAGCGCTGCACCGCAATGTTTTGCGCCGTACCCAACGATGCAAACATGAGCAGCACTTCGTCTTGCTCCACCAGCTTGCGGGTTTGCTCCACCGATTTGGCGGGGTTGTAGGCATCGTCCAGCGACATGAAGTTGATCTTGCGACCGTTCACACCACCGCTGGCATTGACCTTGTCAAAGTAAGCCTGCATGGCTTTACCGCAAGTGCCATAGGCCGAGGCAGGACCGGAATATGGGTTGAGGTTACCGAGTTTGATTTCGGTATCGCTGGCACCGGTGTCGTATTTTTTCTGGGCATGCGCGGCAAACGGCAGCGCACTGGCAAGCAGCATGCTCGCACCGAGTTTGAGGGAACGGCGTAGATCGGCATCGAAAGGTTTGGACATGGTGTCTCCTGGTCATCACGATTGAACAAAGCCCTTGTCTCGTCCACGCGAGAAGCGTGTGGTGCAAGAGTTGCTGCCATCGTAGGAAAGAGCCCTGCCCCGGGCATCGTCGGAACTGACGATATTGCACCGCGCAGAAGGTGCTGCAGATCAGGTGTTGCGGATAAGTTGCCGCGAACCACGCCCCGTCATCAGCGCGGTGGAAATTGCGGTTCGCGCTTTTCCAGGAAGGCGCGCACGCCCTCTTTGAATTCGGGGCGGTCAATCAACTCGCGCTGGCGGGAGGCCTCGTAGCTGAGTTGCTGCACCAAACTCGCCTGCTCCACATGGTCGTAAGTGCGTCGGATTTCTTCTGCCGCATGCGCGGGCAGCTGGGCCAGGCGCAGGGCCAGGGTTTGGGCGTGCGCCAGCAAATCAGCATCGTCCACACAGGCCCACACCAAACCCCATTGTTCGGCTTGCTCGGCTGACAAACGGTTACCCAGCAAGCTCAACCCAACCGCGCGCGAGCGCCCAATGGCACGCTGCAAAAACCAAGTGCTGCCCAAGTCGGGCACGATGCCCAGGCGCGGCATGAAGGGCAAATAAAAATAGGCCGAGCGTGCGGCCAGCACCACATCGGCAGCCAAGGCCACGCCCACACCGCCCCCCGCGCAAGGGCCATTGACGGCCGTCACCACCGGAAAAGGCAGGGTGTGCAAATCTTCAATCAAGCGGTTGGTCAGCGCCTCCATGGTTTCGGCAGATTGCTCGCCCAGACTTTTGCCTTGCACAGGCTGCATCTGCCCCAGATCAGCGCCAGAGCAAAAGGCCTTGCCCGTGCCCGTGACCACCAGGGCACGCACGGAGGTGTCGTTTCTGAGTGCAGCGAGCGCAGTGCGGAACTGCTCTTGCAAAGGCCTTGCCAGAGGGTTCAAGCGTTGTGGCAGGTTCAGGCGCAACCACGCCACCGGACCTTGGTGTTCAACGAGGATCAATGCTTCATCGGACATGCGTGTTTCCTTAGGTGTGGGTTGTGCAAGGCTTAGCGGGGGCTGCGCGCCGCCCAGGTGCTTTGAATTTTGCGCATCAGGCCCACCACACCGCCGGGCATGGCAAACATCAGCAAGATGAGCACCACACCGTAGACGGCCCACGGCGCAGCCTTGGACACCTTCTCGGCCAAATTGGGCACAAACATGATGAAGACAGCGCCGTACAAAGCACCCCACAGCGTGCCGACACCACCCACCACAATGCCGACCAAGAGCGAGATGGACAAGAACAAGGTAAAGGAATCGGGCGAGACAAACTGCACCGCAATGGCCGACAAAGCACCGCCCACGCCGGTGAAGGCGGCCGACACCCCAAAGCTCATCGACTTGTAATGGCGCGTGTCCACCCCCATGGCCTCGGCCGCCATGGCGTGGTCACGGATGGCGCGCATGGCGCGTCCGGTGCCGCTGTGCAACAAGTTGTAGGCAATCCAGAACATGACGACGGCCACCGCGAGCGAAAACAAATACACCCACTGGTCTTGGTTGAGTGGCAAGCCCCAAGGCGCATCGGGCTTCATCAGCACAATACCTTGCACGCCGCCGGTCCAAGCCTCCAGGTGTTTGTATTTCAGCAACTGGGGCATGGCCACGCCCAAGGCAAAGGTGGCCAAGGCCAGGTACAAGCCTTCGAGCTTCAAAGCAGGTCGCCCAAACAAATAACCAATGCACAAGCACACCACGCCCGCCGTGGGCACGGTGGCCCAATAGGCCATGTCGGCATGTTCCATCAAAATGCCGGTGGTGTAAGCGCCCATGGCGAAGAAGGCGCCGTGGCCGAGTGAAATTTGACCGTTGTAGCCGGTCAGCATATTCAGGCCCAGCAAGGCAATCGCATAGGCCACCACCATGGTGGCTTGAAACAGCTGGTAGCCTTTGGCGATAAAGGTCAGGCCCACAGCCAGCACCAGCAAGGCGGCCATGCTCAGCCACATGGCACGGCTGATCGAATCGGTAGCGCGTGATGTCATGGCTCAGACCCTTGTCACAATTTTTTTACCCAGCAAACCCGAAGGTCGCACGATCAGCACGCCGACGATGAGCACCAAGGCCACTGACAGTTTGAGCTCGGTGCCCACCACAAAGGTACCCAAGAGGTTTTCCAACACGCCCACAATGAAGCCGCCCAGCACCGCCCCCACGGGGTTGTCGATGCCGCCAATCAGTGCGCCGGCAAAGGCGTAGAGCAAGACGCCCGTCATCATGTTGGGGTCCAAATACACCACGGGTGCGACCATCATGCCCGCCACCGCGCCAATGGCGCCTGCCAAGCCCCAGCCCAGCATCAACATGCGTCCCACCGAAATGCCCACCAACCGCGACGAGGTGGCATTTTGTGCCGCAGCCCGCATGGCCAGGCCCAAGGGCGTGAGCCTGAAAAACGAGAACAGCAAGGCCACCATGATGAGGGCGACAAAAATCGCCCCCACTTCATGCGCCGACATCAGCTCCGAGCCATACCAAGCATCGGCGGCAAACGGGCTGGGAAACTGCTTGATGGTGTAGCCAAACAACCAGCCCGCTAGGCTGTGAAAAATCACCAGCAGGCCAATGAACACCACCACCACCGACAACTCAGGCGCGTTGTGCATGGGGCGAATCACCGCCCACTCGATCGCGGCTGCCACCACAAACGACAACACCACGGTGGCTGCAAACGCGGCCCAATACGACCAACCCAGTTGCAACAACATCCACGCCACAAAGGTGGAGAACATGGCCATCTCGCCTTGGGCAAAGTTGATGTCGTGGGTGGCTTGGTAAATCATCACCAGGGCCAAGGCCACACTGGCGTAAATACCACCGGTGGCCAAGCCGGAGAGGGTTTGATGCAGTAACTCGTTCATCGGTGGGTCCCTTATTCGCCCAAGTAGGCGCGACGCACAGCATCGTTGTTACGCATGTCAGACGATGGCCCACTCAAGACAACGCGCCCGGTTTCCAGCAGATAAGCGGTGTCGGCAATGTCGAGCGCCAGCTTGGCGTTTTGTTCGACCAGCAAGATGGAGACGCCCTGCTCTTGGTTGATGCGGCGCATGATGGCAAAAATATCTTTCACCACCAAGGGGGCCAAGCCAAACGATGGCTCGTCCAACAAGAGCAAGCGTGGCCGCCCCATCAAGGCGCGGCCAATCGCCAGCATTTGCTGCTCACCGCCCGACAGGGTGCCGGCTTGCTGCGCATGGCGTTCACGCAAGCGCGGAAAGTATTGATACACCTTCTCCATGTCGTCGGCCACGCCATCGCGGCTGGGGCGGCTGAAGGCGCCCAAGCGCAGGTTTTCTTCCGTGGTCAGGGCCATGAAGGTGCCGCGCCCGTCAGGCACATGGCCCACACCCGCACGGGCAATTTGTTCGGTGTTGCGCGTGTCGATGGCTTCACCTGCAAGTTTGATGCTGCCCGTGGTCTGCACCATGAGCTGGCACAGCGCACGCAAGGTGGTGGTTTTGCCTGCACCGTTGGCGCCCAGCAAGGCGGTAACTTGGCCTTCGGCCACATCCAAGTTCAGGCCATGCAAGACCTGGGTGTTGCCATAGCGCGCATGCAGGTCACGGACTTCGAGCAGGGTCTTCATGCGCTGGCCTCCTCGCTCTCGCCCAGGTAGGCGCGAATCACTTCGGGGTGTTGGCGCACTTGCGCGGGCGTGCCCTCGGCAATCTTCTTGCCAAAGTTGAGTGCGACCACGCGGTCTGAAATACCCATCACCAAGCCCATGTGGTGTTCCACCAGCAAGACCGTCACCTGCAAGCGGTCGCGGATGTCGCGAATCATCTCGCCCAGGCTGTGCAGCTCTTCGTGGTTCAGGCCGCAGGCGGGTTCGTCCAACAGCAGCAACTGCGGTTGCGAGGCCAAGGCCCGCGCCAACTCGACACGCTTTTGGGTGCCAAACGGCAAGTCGCCCACCACGCGGTGCGCGACCGATTGCAAGCTCAAAAACTCAATCAAGGCATCGGCCTGCGCTGCTGCTTTTGCCTCCACCTGCGCCACACCGGGCAGGCGAAACGCGTTGCGCAGAAAACCAGCGTGGTGTCGGCTGTGGCAACCGATCAACACGTTCTCGCGCACCGTCATCGTGCGAAACAGCGCGAGGTTTTGAAAGGTACGGCCAATGCCCAACTCGGCCATGCGGTGACGTGGCAGCTGGTCGATGGCATGGCCATCGAACGCAATCGTGCCGCTGTCGCACATATACAGGCGCGAGAGGCAATTGAACAAGGTGCTCTTGCCCGCCCCATTGGGGCCAATCAAGGCGCAAATCTCGCCGCGATGCACATCGAACGAGACACCGTCCAAGGCGACGATGCCCCCAAAACGCACGGTGACGCCCGAGATGTGGAGCAAGGGCTGCATCAAAGACGCTCGATGATGGTGACGTTGGCCATGCCACCGCCTTCGCACATGGTTTGCAAACCATAGCGCTTGCCGCGCTGGCCCAAGGCATGGACCAAGGTGGTCATGAGCTTGGTGCCCGAGGCGCCCAGCGGGTGACCCAAGGCAATCGCGCCACCGTTGACGTTGAGGCGATCGGGGTTGGCACCCAGAGCCTTGAGCCAGGCCAGCGGCACAGACGCAAAGGCTTCGTTGACTTCGTACAAATCGATGTCGTCGATCTTCATGCCGGCTTTTTTCAGCGCCCGCTCGGTGGCGGGAATCGGCGCTTCCAACATGATGACGGGGTCGTGGCCAATCATGGTCATGTGGTGAATGCGGGCCAGAGGTTTGACACCCAAGGTTTTCAAACCGCGTTCGTTGACGATCATCACACCGGTGGCACCGTCACAAATTTGGCTGGCGTTGGCCGCCGTGATCACGCCACCTTCTTGCAGCAGCTTCACCCCTTGAATGCTTTGCAGGGTGGCATCGGCACGAATGCCCTCGTCGGCCACGTGCATGTCACTCGAGACAGCGCCATCGGCGGTACGCACCGCGACCTTCAAAATCTCATCACGAAAAGCCCCCGACTGGGTGGCGGCCAAAGCACGTTGGTGACTGAGCAAGGCATAGTGGTCGAGCTCGTCTTTGCTCAGGCCGTATTTCTTGGCCATCATTTCGGCGCCCACAAACTGGCTGAAGACCTGGCTGTTGTAGCGCTGGTTCACGCCTTCGCTTTGGTAGCTGCCCATGCCCGCCTTTTGGGCCAAGGCGCTGGGGCTGAACATGGGCACACGGGTCATGGACTCCACACCCGCCGCAATCACGATGTCCATGGTGCCCGACATCACCGCCTGGGCGGCAAAGTGCACAGCTTGCTGGGACGAGCCGCACTGGCGGTCGATCGAGGTGCCGGGCACCGATTCGGGCAGCTTAGAAGCCAACACCGCATTGCGTGCCACGTTGGTCGATTGCTCGCCCACTTGGCTCACACAGCCCATGAACACGTCTTCCACCAAGGCGGGGGCCATGTGGGTGCGGTCCACCAAGTCGTTCAGAACCTGGGCCGCTAAATCCACCGGATGCCAGCCCGACAAACGCCCGCCACGACGCCCACCAGCGGTACGGGTGGCGGCCACAATGAATGCTTCAGACATGCTCTATTTCCCTTCCAGTTTCGAATGCAGCTGATTCTGCGGCCCGCCCTGACGGCGGGCTTCGTCTAAACGGACGATTTTGGGCCTGGGCCTCAGCGAGGTGCCATGCGAATCGCGCCATCAATGCGGATGCATTCGCCGTTCATGTACTTGTTGGTGATCAGGGTTTCAGCCAGATGGGCGTACTCGTCGGGCTCGCCCAAGCGCTTGGGAAACGGCACGGATGCAGCCAGAGCGGCTTTGACGTTGTCCGGCGCGCCTTGCAACAGGGGGGTGTTGAAGATGCCGGGCAAGATGGTGTTGACGCGAATGCCCTCGCCCATCAAGTCGCGCGCAATCGGCAGGGTCATGCCCACAATCGCGGCCTTGCTGGCAGAGTAACTGGCTTGGCCCATTTGTCCGTCTTGCGCAGCCACCGACGCGGTGTTGATGATGACGCCGCGTTCGCCCTCATCGGTCAACTCCACCGACAACATGCCTGCGGCAGATTTGGCAATGCAGCGGAAGGTGCCAACCAGGTTGATCTGGATGATGCGATCAAAGTTGGCGGTCGGAAAGGCGCGAATCTCGCCCGTGGTTTTGTCGCGACCGGCTGTTTTGATGGCATTGCCCGTGCCCGCGCAATTGACCATGATGCGTTCTTGCCCATGGGCGGCGCGTGCTTTGGCAAAAGCGGCATCGACTTGCTCTTCCGAGGTCACATCGACCTTGCAAAACACGCCACCAATTTCTTTGGCCAAGGCTTCGCCTTGTGCTTCGTTCAAATCAAACAACGCCACCTTGACGCCGTGCTGCGCCAAACGCCGCGCTGTGGCAGCGCCCAAACCAGAAGCACCGCCCGTGACCACTGCCGACACATTTGCATTGAGTTTCATACATCCATCTCCAAAATATGGGCGCAGCTTAATCGCAGGCTTGGCAGACCGTCATCGTCTGAAGCGACGAAATCACAGCGTGGCGAGGCACAACGGCCTTGACAACCCAGAGACGTGCGCGCATCAGGCTCTGTTCCATAATCCAACGATCTCCTCTGACTCACCCATGGCGCACTCCCCCTTAGACACTGCTGACTCGGCCTCCCTTGCTGTAGGCATCACCTTAGGGCTGGAAAGCAAGTTCAATCCCCCCGCGCTTGAAACCTCGCAAGTGGTGCGTGCCAGCTTGTGCGACACGATTTGCCGCAGCGAGGGCCAGCTGGTGCTGGTTCATGCGCCTGCTGGATTTGGCAAAAGCACCGCCATGATGCAAGCGCGTGAGCGCTTGGAAGAGCTTGGCGTGGCCACGGCCTGGCTCACACTCGATCGCGCCGACAACGATGTGTCGCGCTTTTTGAACTGCTTGGACACCGCCGTGCGCCAGCTCGGTCGCATCACACACACACCCGCCCAAGGGGCCGATACCGTGCAAGCCTTGACACGGATCGAAACACCCTTCGCCCTGTTCTTGGATGAGTTTGAAGCCATTCACGAAGCCGCCTTGCTGACGATCGTGCGCGAAATCGCCCACCACCTGCCCCGACACGGCCACTTGGTGATTGGCTCGCGCAGCCTGCCCCAAATTGGTTTGGCGCGCTTGCGGGTGCGCGGACAACTGACCCAAATTGATGCCGAGCGGCTGCGCTTTAGCCTGCAAGACACGGCGCACTTTTTTGCCCAACGTCCGCACCCTCTCAAGCTCACAGCAGATCAGCTGTTTCGGTTGCACGAAAAAACCGAAGGCTGGGTGGCCGCCCTGTGGCTCGCGGCTATGGCCTTGGACCGGGCGGTAGACCCAGCCGATTTTGTGGCCCGTTTTTCGGGCTCCAACCGCGCCGTGGCCGACTACCTGGCCGAAGACGTATTGGCCCGCCAGTCGCCCCAGATTCGACGCTTTTTACTGCGCACCAGCATCTTGCGCCAGCTCGATGCGTCAGTGTGCAGCGCGCTCAATCCACGGGTGGACTGCGCGCAGTTGCTGGAACAACTCGACACCGAGCAGCTGTTTTTAACGCCCGTCGCCAGCGAGCAGCGCACCTGGCGTTACCACAGCCTGTTTGCCGACTACCTGCGCAACCAGTTGCAACACGAATTGCCGGATGACGTGGCGCGTTTGCATTTGGCGGCATCCGGTTGGTACGAGTCGCAAGGCCGTCCCGTGCCTGCGATTGACCATGCGATCGAAGGTGGTGACTTTCCGCACGCCATGGCGCTGCTGGCCACACACGGCGAACAGTTTTTAGAACAAGGGCGCATGCGTTTGTTATCGCGCTGGTTCACCAGCGTGCCCGCGCCCCTGCTGGAACAGCATTCGCACTTGATGATGGTGGCGATTTGGGCTGCTTGCTTCACCCGTGGCCCCTGGGTGGCGATGGACATGCTGGAACGCCACGAAGCCCTGGGGCTCAAAGACGCCAGCTTTCAAAGCCATGCCATGTGCATACGCCACATGCTGCTGGCCATGCAAGACCACAGCGAAGAGGCCTTGCTCCTGGGCCGCCAAGCCATGGCCCAATTGCCCACGGGCAGCGAGTTTGCAGACATCACCTTGCTCAATGCCATGGCCCACAACACCTCGGTCTGTGGCCAGCCACGCGAGGCCCAGCAGCTGCTTGACGCGGCCCGCCAGCAAGATCGCCGCAACAGCACCTTCCATCGCATGTACTCCGAGACCACCGAAGGTTTGCTGGACTTGCAACAAGGCCGCTTGCGCCAAGCCAGTGCACGGTTTCGCTTGGCGGTAGACGCCACCCATGCAGTGAACTTTCACCACACCCATGGCAATGCATGGGCCGGTGTGTTGTATGCCAGCGTTGTGTACGAGTCGAACCAAATCGACCAAGCTGACCATTTGCTCAATGTGTATTTGCCACTGGCACGCGATGTGGGCTTGCCCGACCACATGATCTTGAGCCATGTCATGCGTTCGCGCATTGCCTTCATTCACGGCGATGTGGATGCGGCCTGGCTGGCCATCACCGAATTGGAATATTTGGGCAACCAGCGCAAGCTGCCACGTGTGGTGGCCGCCGCCCGGCTGGAACGCGCACGCTTGCTGCTGCTGCAAGGCAATGCTGCCGCCTCGCAAGACGAGTTGGTACGGGCCGATGACCCCACGCTGTGGCAACGTGCCCAAGGCCAACGCTTGCTGGCCCACGACATCGAATACATGGGTCTGGCGCGCTTGCGCTGGGAGATTGCGTTTGGCGACGCCACCCGTTGCTTGCCCGCGCTCGAGGCCGAGCTGGCCACCGCTGTGGCAGCCTCACGCCAACGCCGCGTGCTCAGCCTGCAACTGCTGCGTGCCATGGCCTTGCAACGCGCGGGTGACTCGCCGGCGGCCGTGGCCCAGGTGGGCAGTGCTTTGCAATGGGCGTGTCAAGAAGGTTTCATGCGCTTGGTCTTAGACGAAGGCCCTGCCTTGGGGTTGCTGGTGCAGCGTTACCAAATCCTGCACGAGAGCGGCCAAGTGCGCGACCCCTTGATGGGCGACTACCTGCAACGCTTGTTGCAGGCTTTTGGCCCCCTGCCCTCCGAAAGCGAAAAAGCCGCTGCGCCGCAGGCTGGCATTTTGGAGCCACTGACCCGCAAAGAAATCCGGGTCTTGCAACTCTTGGTGGAAGGCTATTCCAACAGCGCCATGGCCGAGAAACTCTATGTGTCCGACAGCACGGTTCGCACCCACTTGCGCAACATCAACATGAAGCTAGGCGCACACAGCCGCACCCAGGCTGTGGCGATTGCACGCAAGCTTGGTTTGATTTAGGTCTTGCTGGGGTGAAACACCGGGGCGCGTTTTTCCTGGTGCGCCCGCACCGCCTCGCGCTGGTTGGGGCTTCCCAAAATCACTTGTTGTTCACGCGACTCGGCCAACAACAAAGCGGCCTCGTCGGCATCGGTGGAGGCATTGAGCAAACGCTTGTCGGCACGCACGGCATCGGGGTTGCGGGCTGCCACTTGCTGGGCAAAGGCACGCGCTTGGGCCAAGGGGTCGGCATGCACGGACGTGACCAAGCCGAGTTGGCAGGCTTCGTCGGCTTGCAGAATGCGGCCCGAATACACCAGCTCGCGCGCCACATCGGCACGCACCAGCTCGCGCAATAAAGCGATGCCCGCCATGTCGGGCACCAAGCCCCATTGAATTTCGAGCACCGACAAACGGGTCTCGGGTGCGGCATAGCGAATATCAGCGCCTAAGGCCAGCTGCAAGCCACCACCAAAAGCCACACCATGCACCGCAGCCACCACGGGCACCGGCAGCGCGCGCCACTGCCACACCACCTGCTGCGCATGGTTGGCGATGCCGTGGGTGCGCGGCACCAAGTCTGACAAGGACGACAGGGCATCGCCTTGTGCCATCTTGGCAAAGTTGCCCATGTCCAGACCCGCGCAAAATGCGCGCCCCAAACCGTGCAACACCACCACACGCAAATCCTGCAAACCCGCCAAGCATTCGCCCGCTTGCAGCAAAGCCTCGAACATCGCAGTGTCGAGCGCGTTCATTTTGTCGGCGCGTATCAAGGCCACCTCGGCCACACCGTTGGCCGCAAAACTCACCTGCACACGGTCTTGAAAATTCCACTCAGACATGGCGTTGTCTCCGATCATTGGCGTTTTTCTGTTCAATGCTGTTGCGGGCTTGTTGCCAATCGGCATCGGTCCAACTGGCCAAGCGGGCAAAGTTGCCACCGGTGGCTTGGTACTGGGCACCATCAATAGCAATGGTTTGGCCATTGAGGTATTCCGAACCCGGGCCCATCAAAAACACCGCCAAGTTGGCAAGTTCAGACATGCGCCCCGTGCGTCCCATGGGGTTGCCTTCGGCCTTGTGCTCACCACCACCGGGGTTCAAGCGCGCGCTCATGCCTTCGGTGGGAAACAAGCCCGGCGCAATGGCGTTGAGGCGAATGCCGCGCCCGCCCCACTCCACGGCCAGCGATTGCGTCATGGCGTTCAGCCCCGCCTTGGACATGGCCGAAGGCACCGTGAAGGCCGAGCCATTCCACACCCAGGTAGTGAGAATGGAAATGACCGAGGCCTTGCGTCCTTCAGCCAACCAGCGTTTGCCGCATTCCAGCGTCATATAAAAACTACCGCGGAACACGATGTTGGCAATTGCATCAAAGGCGCGTGACGACAGGTCTTCGGTGCGACTGATGAAGTTACCCGCCGCGTTGTTGATCAAGCCATCCAATGGACCGTGCTCGCGCCAAATGCTGTCGAGCATGGCTTGAATCGCTTCGTCGCTGCGGATGTCACACACCCAAGGCACCACGCGCCCACCGTGTTGGACCATCAGTTGCGTGGCAGTCTCTTCCACCACGCCAGCGCGGCGACCGCAGATGTGGACCTCGGCCCCCAACAGCAACAGGGCCTCGCTCATCACACGGCCCAAGCCCGTGCCGCCACCGGTGACCAACACACGTTGGCCTTGCAGCAAGCCGGGTTTGTAAATCAAATCATCGAGAGTCATGAGGCATCCTTGTGTGTGAAGAGGTGATGATGAGCGGTCAGCGCCCGGTGTAACGCGGCGGGCGTTTTTCTAAAAACGCTTGCATACCTTCGCGGAAATCGTCACTTTGGGTGCACAGCACTTGCTGGCGGTCTTCCATGGCAATCACGGCGTCCAAGCTGCCCATCTCCAAGCTGTGGCCCAAAGCCTCTTTGGTGAAACGCAAGCCCATAGGCGTGGTGCGCAGCATGTCCTCGGCCAGAGCTTGGGCTTCTTGCTGCATCTCGGCCAAGGTGCCAACGTGGCTGACCAGTCCCAAGGCGTGGGCGCGTTGGGCGTGCATGAAGCGTCCTGTGAGCAGGTATTCGGCAGCCACGGAGCTGCCCACCATGCGCGGCAAAAAGTAGCTCACGCCCATGTCGCAACCCGTCAAACCGATGCGCAAGAACGAGGCGTTCATGCGCGCTTCGGGTGTGGCCAAACGAATGTCCGACGCCAGCGCCAGCGCAAAGCCACCGCCGCTGGCTGCGCCTTGGATGACGCTGATGATGGGTTGCGGACAGCGTCGCATGGCCAGCATGATGTCGCGGATGCTGTGCTGCACCTGCAGCATGCCACTCGTGCCCAAGTCTTTGCCGGGCGATTGCTCTTTCAGGTCCAGCCCGGCACAAAAGTTGTTGCCTGCACCTTGCAGAATGACCACCCGCACCTCGGGGCGGTGGTACAGCCCTTGAAAACAAGTGCGCAAGGCCGTGGCCAGTGCCGGGTTGAGCGCATTCAAGCGCTCTGGACGGTTCATGGTGAGCCGCAGCACACCACCCTGCTCTTGCATGTCAAGAATGTCTTGCATCGGTTCGCCTCTCTGGGTGAAGGTACGGAGCGGGTTTACATGGCGCGCGAAATGACTTCTTTCATGATCTCGCTGGTGCCACCGTAAATGCGCTGAATGCGTGCATCGGTGTACATGCGGGCAATGAGGTATTCGTTCATGTAGCCGTAGCCACCGAACAATTGCAAACAGGTGTCAATGACGCGGCCCTGCGCCTCCGAGCCCCAGAGCTTGGCCATCGAGGCAGTCGCCGTGTCGAGCTTGCCGGCCACCAGATCTTCCACGCAGCGGTCCATGAAGGCGCGCCCCACCTTGATTTCGGTGGCGACTTCGGCCAGCTTGAACTTGGTGTTTTGAAAGTTGGCAATCGGCTGGCCAAAGGCTTGGCGCTCGCGCACATAGGCCAGCGTGGCTTCGTAAGCGCCTTCCATGGCGGCCAAGGCAGTCACACCAATGATCAAGCGCTCATAGGGCAAGTCGCCCATGAGTTGGTAAAAGCCTTGGCCCTCTTTGCCGCCCAGCAGCTGGGTGACGGGCACTTGGACATCGTCAAAAAACAGCTCGGAGGTGTCTTGCGCTTTGAGGCCCATTTTGTCGAGCACGCGGCCGACGCGAAAACCCGGGCAATTCTCGGTGTCCACAATCAAGATGGAGGTGCCGCTGGCACCTTGGGTCGGATCGGTCTTGCACACCACCAACACCACACCGGCCAAAAAGCCGTTGGAGATGAAGGTCTTGGAGCCGTTGAGCACATAGTGGTCGCCCACGCGCTGGGCGCGGGTGCGAATGCCTTGCAAGTCGGAGCCCGTGCCGGGCTCGGTCATGGCGATGGCGCCCACGATCTCGCCACGCGCCATGCGCGGCAGATAGTGGCGTTTTTGTTCTTCTGTGCCGTGGTTCAAAAAGTAATGCGCCACGATGGAGTGCACCGAGGCGTTCATGCCGGTCAAGCTGCGACGGCACATTTCTTCGTAGAACACCACCTCGTGACGAAAGTCGCCACCACCGCCACCCCACGTGTCGGGAATGTCGGTGCACAACAAACCAGTGGCGCCCGCCTTGCGCCAAATGTCGTGGCCCACATGGCCACGTTTGCGCGCGGCTTCGTCGTCGGGCAACATTTCCTCTTCGATGAAGCGCACCACGGTGTCACGGAATTGGTCTAAGTCGGGATCTGTCCACGAGCGTTTGAAATCAATGGCCATGTCAAAAGTCCTGAAAAGAAAAAGAGAAGAAGCAGCTTGCCGTGATGCAGTTCGGCTTATGCAGCCCAGCGCGCGAGTACAGCGTTGACCGAACCTGCCGTCGCCTCATGCGGCGTCGCCGAGGGCGTGCGCTCAAAACGCGGCGCAGGCGCGGGTTGCATCACGCCGTTGAGATCGAGGTAGGTCTGGCGCGCTTGGTTGTGCGGGTGCTGGGGCGCTTCGTCCCAATCGAGCACGGGCGCAAAGCAGGCATCGCTGCCTTCGAGCAGTGCACACCATTCGTCACGGGTGCGGGTGCGGAACACTTCGGCCAAACGCAGCTTGAGCAGCGGCCAGGCATGGCGGTCCATTTGGGCGTCGAACTGTGGGTCGTCGGCAATGCCGCATTTCTCGCGCAGCAAGGCGTAGAACTGCGGCTCAATCGCGCCCACGGCCACATAGCGACCATCGGCGCAGGCGTAGGTGTCGTAAAAAAATGCGCCGCCATCAAGCAGGTTGTCGCCACGGTGGTTGTTCCACCGGCCAGCGGCTTTCATGGCGTACATCATGGCCGAGAGCAGGGCCGAGCCATCGGTCATGGCGGCGTCCACCACTTGGCCTTTGCCCGAGCGCTGACTTTCAAACAGCGCACTCAAAATGCCTACGGCCAGCAGCATGGCGCCACCACCAAAGTCGCCCACGTAGTTGAGCGGCGGCACGGGGGCTTCGCCTGCGCGCCCCACCGCATGCAAGGCACCGGTGATGGCGATGTAGTTGATGTCGTGCCCGGCCGCGTGCGACAGCGGGCCATGCTGACCCCAGCCTGTCATGCGACCATAAACCAAGCGGGGTTGGTGCGCCAAACACACCTCGGGGCTCAGGCCCAAACGCTCCATCACACCAGGGCGAAACCCTTCAATCAGCACATCGGCTTGGGCGATCAGCGCCAACACCTGTTGCACTGCCTCGGGTTGGCGTAAATCCAAATTGAGCACGGTGCGGTTACGGCTGAGCACATCACGGTGGTCGAGCTTGGCGTCAGGCCGTGCAATGCGCACCACATCGGCGCCCATATCGGCCAACATCATGGCGCAAAACGGTCCAGGGCCAATGCCCGCCATTTCAATCACCTTCATTCCTGCAAGTG